>ERZ856578.3317-NODE-3317-length-24414-cov-10.564860_pt1 | contig 24414 bp, 18 predicted proteins | sample MGYA00514384_ERZ856578 | MGnify/ENA primary metagenome ERZ856578 (study PRJEB29103, sample SAMN06111958) | human gut metagenome | biome: human gut; feature: ankylosing spondylitis patient; material: healthy_person | host: Homo sapiens | place: China:Hangzhou... | reverse complement strand
AAGACTAATCGAAATCGCTGAAACCCGCATAAACACTGGCTTTTTTAAGCAACTCGATTTATTCAAACTCAATCGTAGCCGGCGGTTTCCCCGTACAATCATACAGTACGCGGTTTACACCTTTCACCTCATTTACAATTCGGCTTGTGACTTTTCCAAGTACTTCCCACGGAAGTTCTGCGGATTCTGCGGTCATGAAGTCGGATGTGAGGACGGCACGAAGTGCGATGGCATAGTCATAGGTTCTGACATCGCCCATGCAGCCTACGGAACGCATATTGGTCAGGGCTGCGAAGTACTGACCGAGTGTGCGGTCGATACCTGCTTTTGCGATCTCCTCGCGGTAGATAGCGTCTGCATCCTGTACGATGCGTACCTTCTCTGCTGTTACCTCACCGATGATACGAACGCCAAGTCCCGGACCCGGGAACGGCTGACGGTATACCAGATTTTCCGGAATACCAAGTTCCAGACCGGCGCGGCGGACCTCATCTTTAAACAGCATACGCAGCGGCTCGATGATCTCCTTGAAATCTACATGTTCCGGAAGTCCGCCTACGTTGTGGTGGGACTTGATAACAGCGGATTTTCCAAGACCGGACTCAATCACATCCGGGTAAATCGTACCCTGTACGAAGTAATCTACTTTGCCAATCTTCTTTGCTTCCTCCTCAAATACGCGGATGAACTCTTCGCCGATGATCTTACGCTTGCGCTCCGGATCGGTTACACCTGCCAGCTTGTCGTAGAAACGCTGCTGTGCATTGACACGAATGAAGTTCAGCTTGTACGGACCGTTCGGACCAAATACTGCCTCTACCTCGTCACCCTCGTTTTTACGAAGCAGACCGTGATCGACGAATACGCAGGTCAGCTGGTCGCCGATCGCTTTCGCCATCAGGACGCCTGCTACGGAAGAGTCTACACCGCCGGACAGAGCCAGAAGGGCACGACCATTTCCTACTTTTTTACGGATTTCTTCGATGGATTTCTCTACGAACGCATCCATCTTCCAGTCACCTGCACAATGGCAGACACTGTATACGAAGTTATGCAGCATCTTGGAGCCTTCCTGTGTATGAAGTACCTCCGGATGTGCCTGGATGCCGTACCAGCCTTTTTCTTCATTTTCCATACCTGCAATCGGGCAGACCGGAGTATGGGCTGTCACACGGAAACCTTCCGGCATCTTGGAAATATAGTCGGTATGGCTCATCCAGCATATGGTCTTCGGGGATACACCCTCATACAGCTTAGATGTTGTGTCTACCTCTACCTCAGTCTTTCCGTATTCGCTGACCGGTGCTGTGGCAACCTCGCCACCTAACAGGTAGGACATCAGCTGTGCGCCATAGCAGATACCCAGTACCGGGATTCCCAGATCAAAGATTTCCTTTGAACATCTCGGAGATTCCTCCTTGTATACACTGTTCGGTCCGCCGGTGAAAATGATACCCTTCGGGTTCATCTCTTTGATTTTTTCCAGCGGCAGGGTGTAAGGATGAACCTCACAATATACGTTACACTCTCTTACTCTTCTGGCAATCAACTGATTGTACTGTCCGCCAAAGTCCAGTACAATGATCATCTCTTTCTCCACGAGTATTCCTCCTATAATTTTATGCTGCGATCCGTACTTCATCAACTTGTAGCTTCGAATCAACTTCCAGGATTTATGGTCACACGCTTGCACAACATGTGAACTGTAACAGTCATACTGCTGCCGCAGGTAATCGCTCCGTTTCAGCCCCATCGCCGCCAATCGAAAAATAACCGGTCGCAATCTGTTCAGCAGCTATACCACGTTCTCTTCCTGTCAATTCCTGTAACTTTTATTATAAAATACCCGGCAATTAAAGACAAGCCATTTTTACGGTATTTTCAGGCACTTTTTTCAGAAAAATGCTTTTCGATTCAATTCAAGTCGAACATCCGTGAGACTTGGCGCGTGATTCTGGTCAGCGAAGCATCGGCAAAATCCGCTACCAGTATGATATCGTACGGAATTTTCAGTGCAGAAAATTCCTATCCGCAAGTAAAAATGCATATTCTATGCAGAATCACTGCGCATCCTCGCGGAGCGTTTATCTCAATCGGAGACCTAACTCCCACTGAGACAAATTTGTTATTACTCGCCACCTAAAGAGGTGGGGGCTTCTCAACTGAGAGCAAAGGATGAGAATTATTATACTATTTGCATTGTGCAGATATGCACACCCTGCGCTTTCATCTCGGTAATTGAATTGCCGAGGATTCCCGCTTATTGTCCTAAACATTTAAATATTTCTTCACATACTTCCCCGTATACGATCCCGGCGTCGCTGCCACCTCTTCCGGTGTTCCTTTCGCAATCACGGTTCCGCCGCCCTCGCCGCCTTCCGGTCCGATGTCGATCAGGTAGTCAGCAGTTTTGATGACATCCAGGTTATGCTCAATGACAACCACGGTATTTCCACCATCCGACAAACGTCTTAATATCTCAATCAGACGGTGTACATCGGCAAAATGAAGTCCCGTAGTCGGTTCGTCCAGAATATAGATCGTCTTGCCGGTTCCACGCTTGCTCAACTCTGTCGCCAGCTTGATTCGCTGTGCCTCACCGCCGGACAGCTCGGTGGACGGCTGTCCCAGGCGGATATAGGAAAGTCCTACATCGTAGAGTGTCGCAATCTTCCGGTGTATGGACGGCACATTTTCGAAGAAATTCATCGCCTCCTCGACCGTCATATTGAGGACATCATAGATGCTTTTCCCTTTATATTTGACCTCCAGCGTTTCCCGGTTATAGCGCTTGCCGCCGCAGACCTCACACGGCACATAGATATCCGGCAGGAAATGCATCTCGATCTTGATGATGCCGTCGCCGGAGCACGCCTCACAGCGCCCGCCTTTTTTATTGAAGCTGAAACGTCCTTTATTGTAGCCTTTTGCCTTGGCATCCGTAGATGCCGCAAACAGATCCCGGATCAGATCAAATGCCCCCGTATAGGTTGCCGGATTGGAACGCGGCGTCCGCCCGATCGGAGACTGGTCGATCGCGATAATCTTATCGAGCTGCTCGACGCCCTCGATGGATTTATGTTTTCCCGGAATCGTGTGTGCTCGGTTCAGCTTCTTTGCCAGCGCTTTATAAAGAATCTCATTGACAAGTGAGCTCTTTCCCGAACCGGAAACGCCGGTGACGCAGGTCATCACGCCCAGCGGGAATTTGACGTCGATATTTTTAAGATTATTTTCCGCTGCGCCTTTCACCGTCAGCCAGCCGACCGGTTTTCTCCGCTCGGACGGCACCGGAATCTGAATGCGCCCGCTCAAATATGCGCCGGTGATCGATTTTTCATTTTTCATGATCTCTTCCGCTGTGCCGATCGCCACGACCTCGCCGCCGTGTTCGCCCGCGCCCGGACCGATGTCCACGATACAGTCTGCCGCGCGCATCGTATCCTCGTCATGCTCAACCACCAAAACTGAATTTCCCAGATCCCGCAGGTGTTTCAGGGTATCCAGAAGCTTGTCGTTGTCCCGCTGGTGAAGTCCGATACTTGGCTCGTCCAGAATATATGCCACACCGACCAGACCGGAGCCGATCTGGGTTGCCAGGCGGATTCGCTGCGCCTCGCCGCCGGACAGCGTGCCAGTCGCACGCGACAGGGAAAGGTATTCCAGACCGACATTGATAAGGAAGCTGATCCTCGCCCGAATCTCTTTCAAAATCGGCGCACCGATCGCCTGCTGCATCGGCGTCAGCTCCAACGCATCGATAAATTCGCGGAATTTGACGATCGACATATCGGTCGCCTCGAAAATATTTTTCCCGCCAACCGTGACTGCCAGAGATTCCTTCTTTAATCGCTGCCCCTTGCAGGCTGGACACGGCGTGATCCGCATAAATGTCTCATATTCCGCCTTCATTGAATCAGAGAACGTCTCACGGTATTTGCGGTTCATGCTCTGAATCAGCCCCTCAAAGGCAATATCATAAATTCCCTCGCCACGCTGTCCACGGTAATACACCTTCACAATCTTGCCGCCGGTTCCGTAAATTAAAATATCATGGATCTCCTTCGGATAATCTTCAAACGGGGTATCCAGACTGAAATCGTATTCTTTTGCCAATGCATTTAAGATCGCGCCGGAAAAGCTCGTTTTGTCCGTGCAGGACTGCCATCCCATCGCCGTGATCGCACCCTGATTGATGCTCAGGCTCTTGTCTGGAATCATCAGATCCTCGTCAAACTCCATCTTATATCCCAGACCGAAGCAGTCCGGGCACGCACCAAATGGGTTGTTGAAAGAGAAGCTACGCGGCTCGACCTCATCCACGCTGATACCGCAGTCCGGGCAGGAAAAATTCTGGCTGAACGTCAGGGTATCGTGCTTTTCTTCGCCGTTTTCATCCCGCACCGCCGTATCGGTCAGCATCAGACCATTGGAGAGACCCATGACCGTTTCAATCGAATCCGAAAGGCGTTTCTCAATCCCCGGCTTGACCACCAGGCGATCGACCACAATCTCAATATTGTGCTTGATATTTTTATCCAGCGTGATCTCCTCGGAAAGCTCGTATAAGCTGCCGTCCACCCGCACACGGACATAGCCGCTCTTCTTTGCCTGCTCCAGCACTTTCTCGTGGCGTCCTTTCCGCCCGCGCACGACCGGGGCAAGAAGCTGGATCTTCGTGCGCTCTGGCAGCGCCATGATCTGGTCAACCATCTGATCGACCGTCTGGCGGCGGATCTCACGACCGCACTTCGGGCAATGCGGAATACCGATCCGTGCGTACAAAAGACGCATATAATCATAGATCTCCGTCACTGTGCCGACCGTCGAACGCGGATTCCGGTTCGTCGATTTCTGGTCGATAGAGATCGCCGGGGACAAGCCCTCGATGCTCTCGACATCCGGCTTTTCCATCTGACCTAAGAACTGACGCGCATAGGACGACAGGGACTCCATATACCGCCGCTGCCCTTCGGCATAGATCGTGTCAAATGCCAGAGATGATTTACCCGAACCAGAAAGTCCGGTCAAGACGACCAGCTCATTTCTCGGAATATCAATGGAAATGTTTTTCAGATTGTGCTCATTGGCACCTCGTATCTTTATATATTGCTTCGCCATATCTGTACCTCAATTATCATTGACTCTGCTCTGTTTTATCATGTCGCTGCTGACTTATTTTATAGTCATTATAGTCACAGTCTTCCCTGTAATTATGCTTAGTATAACACATTCCAAAAGCCTTTGCAAACATTTGTTCTGTTTGATAAAATTGAATCAGCTAAACATAGATATTCCTTAGGAATAGAAGTCAAACTTTTCATCAATTCTAATACAAAAAGGGCACCTCCGCCCGACTCCAAACCTAGCATGGAGACCAGACAAAAATACCCTTTCGTCCTATTTCATTTTTTCACGCATTCATTTTATTTCACGATTTTTCGTTTCCCGAAGATACACCAGCCAGTACCCGCCTCCAATCACCAGCATCCCGCCGATCATATTTCCGATCGTAGCCGGAATCAGATTATTGAGAATAAAGGTTCCGATCGTCAGCCCTTCCGCTGCCAGACCGTACTCGCCCATGATCATCAGCCCCGCCGGGATGTAAAACATATTAGCGATGCAATGCTCGAAGCCGCAGAGAATGAAAATCGCCACCGGCGGATAAAGCGCCAGAATTTTGCCAGATACCTGCTCGGAGCTCATCGCCGCCCAGACCGCAATACAAACCAGCACATTACAGAGGACCGCACGGCACAGCACCTCCGGCAGAGTCAGTGTCACCTTGGAAACGGCTGTATTCAGAAGAACCTGCGCCAGATCGCCGCCATACAGGCTTGGAATATGCCCGTAGACAAATAAAACCGCCACAAAGATCGCGCCAATCAGATTTCCCAGATAGACAAACAGAAGATTTTTAAACAGCCCGCCCACGGAAATCCGTTTCCGCAGCGCCGAGATCGTCATCAGGCAGTTCCCTGTGAAAAGTTCCGCCCCGGTGCAGACCACCAGCGCCAATCCTGCCGGGAATACGAGTGCCGAAGCAATCCGCGATGCCGAGGCATTTGTCATTGCTGCCGAGGCAACCGAAGCCCCCGCGCCTGCCAGCGCGATGAACATTCCGGCGAAAAAGCCGAGTATCAGCATATGAGACACCGGAAGTTCCGCCTTTTTTCTGCCCGTCTCCACATAATTTTCTGCAATCTGTTTCGATGCAATCATAGATTTTCCTCCCATCAGCCTTTCTATGTCCGAAATTCATTTTTCAAATTCTTCCTTTTATCTTCTGAATTTCCGAACCTGCCACATCGTTTTATAACCTTTCCTTCCATTTCAAACAGAAAAAGACGGTTTTCGTCCGATCTTTCTGTTCTATCCCTTTAAAATCTTTGACAAACAACCGTCTTTTCTATTATTTCTATATCATTTCTGATGTCGTCTTATCATCTCAAGCCGCCATCTGACATCACCTATCAAGGGCTTCCCTTATTATTTCATGTGACTACTTTTTGCAGCCCTCCCACAAATCCTATAAGTTCCCCTTCATTTTCCTACCGTTCCTCCCGGAAATAATTCTCGCCCAGATGCGCCGGGATATGTGCCCCTTTATTCTTACGCATCGACGCGATCACCAGCACCAATGCGGTGATAATGAATGGAAGTGCATCGAAAAATGCCGTCGGAATTGCATACGTATTTTTCGGCACATAGTATTTCAGCACGCGCAGCGCCCCGAAAATAAAGGAACCGTAAATAACATTGATCGGCTTCCACGCCGCGAAGATAACGAGGGCAACGGAAATCCAGCCAAGACCGCCGACGCTGTCGCGCAGCCACACGCCGCCGTTGATGATCATCGAACAATACGCGCCGCCGATACCGCAGATCGCACCGGATAGCAGGATATTAATGTATCTCCACTTTGTAACTTCGATACCTGCCGCATCTGCTGCGCCCGGATTTTCTCCGATCGCCTGCACATTTAAACCAACCTGTGTTTTGTATAAGTAGAAACTCGCCACAATCGCGATGATGATTCCAAGATAAACGAACGGGTTATAGGAAAATAATAATTCTCCGACCACCGGCAGATCACTGAGTCCCGGGATGTGGATGTTACGCATCTGTGCCGTCACCGCATCCGGAAGTTTCAGGGTGCCGTTCTCTGATTTTTCCAGCATAAAGACGCCGATAAAATTGGATAATCCGACACCGAAAATCGTCAGGGTCAATCCCGTTACGTTCTGATTTGCCATAAATGTGACAGTCAAAACACCGTAAATCAATGCCGACAGCATTCCAGCCACCGCCGCAGCTAACAGCGCCGCAACAAAGTTATCCGTCTGATAGCCGACCATGAATCCGGCGCACGCGCCAATCGACATCATGCCCTCGACGCCCAGATTCAGGTGTCCGACCTTCTCACTCAAAATTTCGCCAACCGTGCCAAACAGGAAAGGCGTACCCGCCAATACAGCCGCCACCAGAAATTTAATTACGATCTCGCTGCTCATGCGCGTGTACCTCCTTTTCCGCGAAATACAAATTGATACCGGATAAACAGTTCACATCCCAAAATGAAGAATAGAATGATTCCCTGCAGCACATCCGCGCAGTCCGAGGACAATCCGAACGAAGACTGAACTACGCTGCTTCCTTTTTCCAGCACGCTGAACAAAAAGGTAACCAGCAGAATCACCGGCGGATTCAACTGTGCCAGCCATGCCACGATGATCGCCGTAAATCCGACACCTCCGGCAACTGCCGTCGTCAGCGTGACATCCGAACCGGTCGCCTGCACCATGCCGCCGATGCCGCAGACAGCGCCAGACAGAAACATCGTCCGCAGAACCACTTTTTTTACATTCATGCCGGCATAGCGGGCTGTCTCCTGGCTTTCTCCCACGACGCTGATCTCATATCCCTGCTTGGAACGATTTAAGTAAACCGCTATCACTACCACAAGAATCAGCGCAATCACCCAGCCGAACTGGATGCCGAACACCTTATCGAGCGCCGCATTCTTATTGAAACGGGCAATCTTCGCATATCCCTGGGAACCTGGGTCACGCCATGCGCCCTCTCTCAAAAATACGATGACATTCAGCGCGATATAGTTTAACATCAGCGTAAACAGCGTCTCGTTCGTATCATACCGGGTCTTAAACCACGCCGGAATGAGTCCCCACAGACCTCCGCCGATCGCGCCTGCCAGAAACATCACAATCACCAGCAGCCAGTGATTCCAGTTCGCATGGAACAGTGCAAAATACGAGGCAAAAATACCGCCCATAATGATCTGTCCCTCGGCTCCGATGTTCCAGAACTTCATTTTAAATGCCAGCGTCACACCCAGCGACGCAATCAAAAGTGGAATCATGATTTTGACCGTCGCCTGTATCGCCATCTCGCTTCGCAGCGCTCCGGTTACAATCGTCTGATAAATGACAAATGGATTCTGCCCAATCAGCAGGATAAAGAATCCGCCTGCCACCAGAGCCAGCACGATCGCCTCCAGACGGAGGATCAATGTTTCTCTTTTTCCAAGTTCCGCCTTTTTTACAACGCGGATCCACGGTTCTTTCATGCCTGTTCCTCCTTCTTTTCGGATGCCATACTCTTATCCAGCCCCAGCTCGCCCGCTTCGGTACCGGTCATCATCAGTCCCAGCTGTTCTTTCGTGAGCTTCTTCGCATCCACGATACCCGTGATCGTTCCATGGCAGAGTACCATGATCCGGTCTGAAAGCTCCAGAAGCACATCCAGATCCTCGCCGATATAGACAACCGCCACGCCCTTTTTCTTCTGCTGGTTCAGGAGGTCGTAAATCAGATAGGACGAATTAATATCAAGCCCTCGCACCGGGTAAGCCGTGATCAGCACCTGCGGGCTCGATTCAATCTCACGTCCCAAAAGTACCTTCTGGACATTGCCCCCCGACATCATACGCACCGGCGTATCAACGCCCGGCGTCACGATTCCCAGTTCTCCGATCAGGCGTTCTGCCATCTCCCTCGCCGGTTTCCGGTCTACAAACAATCCTTTCCCTTCCGAATAGGACTTGAGCAACATATTATCAACCATACCCATTGAAGCAACCAGTCCCATGCCGAGACGATCCTCCGGCACGAAACTCATGCTGATTCCGAGGCGGATGATCTCCGCCGGAGTCTTACCGATAATATTTTCCTTACGGTACAAAATAGCGCCCTTTTTCGCGTCCATCAACCCGGTCAGCGTCTCGCAGAGTTCTTTCTGGCCGCTTCCGGCAACACCGGCAACGCCCAGAATCTCGCCTGTTTTAATCTCAAAAGAAATATCATCCAGCGCCACGCCGCCGTCACTCTTATCGACGGTCAGATCGACAATCTTCAAAATAGTCTCTCTCTTCTCCATCTCCTGGCGCTCGATATTCAAGCTGATTGGTCGTCCAACCATAAGCTCCGTAAGTTTCTTCTCATCACATCCGGCAGTTTCCACCGTCTCGATGCTCTTTCCTTTTCGCAGAATCGTGACACGGTCACTGATAGAAAGGACCTCATTTAATTTATGAGTAATAATAATAATCGCACAGCCCTGTTCCCGCATCCGGCGCAGGATTTTAAACAGCCGGTCCGTCTCCTGCGGCGTCAGGACTGCCGTCGGCTCGTCCAGAATCAGGATCTGGGCGCCTCTATATAATACCTTCAGGATCTCGACCGTCTGCTTCTCGCTGACCGACATGTCGTAGACCTTTTTCTCCGGTTCAATTTCAAGTCCAAATGACTGTCCAAGCGCTTCAATTTTTTCCCGCAACGCCTTTCTTCCCAGCCGTTTTCCCTTGGTTCCCAGCACGATATTATCCATCGCACTGAACACATCCACCAGTTTGAAATGCTGATGAATCATACCTATTCCTAAATTTCTCGAATCTACCGGCGAATTTATGGAGACTTCTTTTCCTCCAACCAGAATCGAACCGGCATCTGGGTGGTAGATACCGGAAAGCATGTTCATGAGCGTTGTCTTACCGGAACCATTTTCTCCCAAAAGTGCCATAATCTCGCCGTACCGGACGGTCAGATCAATCTTATCGTTCGCCACGACGCTTCCGAATACTTTCGTGATCTGCCTACACTCAATGGCATACTGTTCTGTCATATCGTCACCTCAAATGAATATTTAACCAATTTTTTAATCAATTTTCTAAAAAAGAAAAAAGAGGTGCCGCAAATGAAAGTGGATCCATTTGAAGCTGCCTCCTTTTATCTGTTATATACTCTTGAAATCTGCAACACCCGGAAGCGTTTCCGAACCTGTTTCAGTATCGCTTCCAGGTATATAATTCCGTGCTTATTTCTCTACGATGTTCTTGAAGTACCAGTGAATATTGCCTGTGATATCTGCATCAGACATATGCTCGCCCTCGGTGCCAACGGTGGTTCCGTCGTTGCACTCGATCACGCCGTCAAATACATCCCAGTCGCCAGACTCGATCTGCGCACGTGCCTCATCGATCTTCTCCTGCGTACCATCTACGCACAGGTCAGATAACGGGGAAATGTCTACCAGACCTTCCTCCAGACCGCCGAAGTAGTTCTCGCCTGTCCATGTACCATCAATCAGATCCTGTACAGCTTTGGTATAGTAAGCGCCCCAGTTCCAAACGGTGGAGGTCAGAACTGCCTTCGGAGCATCCTTGCTCATATCAGAGTTGTAACCAACACCAAATACGCCAGCTTCCTCAGCTGCCAGCTGCGGGTTCGGCGTATCGCAGTGCTGTCCAATGACATCACAGCCCTCGTTGATCAGGGCTACGGCTGCCTGTTTCTCACCTTCCGGATCGTACCAGCTGTTGGTGGTCTTTATGTAAACGGTTGCATCCGGGTTTACAGAATATACACCCATTGCAAATGCGTCGCATCCGCCGGTAACCTCGGCATTGTCCTTGCCCCAGGCGCCGACATAACCGATCTTATTGCTCTCTGTCTTTAAACCAGCCGCGATACCAGTGAGGTAACGGGACTGATAAATCCGTCCAAAATAATTGTTAAAGTTCACACCGTTGGATTTGTAGCCGGTTGCATGGGAGAAGATAACGTCCGGATATTCTTCTGCCAGTGCCTCGCATGCATCCATGTAGCCCCAGCTTGTCGCGAAGATAATCTGGCATCCTTCCTCGACACACTCGCGCATTGCTGTCTCGATGGCAGTCTGATCATCGTCCGCTACGTTGTTCTTGCGGATAATCTGATCATCCTCCAGACCAACGGCTTTCTGCATCGCTACGATACCCTGATCATGCGTATAGCTGTAACCGGAACCATCCGCCGGATTTCCAATATGAATCACTCCGACCTTCAGATCCTCTTTAGCAACTGCCGGCATCACGCCCTCTGCTGCCTCGCCTGCTTCTGTGTCTGCCGCGTCAGCTCCCTTTTCCTCCGCTGCCTTCGTATCTGCTGTATCAGAAGACGAAGAAGAACAGCCTGCACACAGGGACAGCGCCATGGCAGCGCTCAGTAACACGCTTACTACTTTTCTCATAACATTTCCTCCTAAGAATGCCTGCGAATGCGGTTCTCTCCCTTTCTCATCGTTTGTCAGAATTCCCTCGCAGAACTTGAAATCCGAAAATAAAACCGCATTCCCGAAAATTTGGATCGATACAGGAAATATTATTGCATATTTACAGACGATTTTCAAGGAATTTGCCTGATTTTTACTGTGATATTTATTAATCTCTTTTCATAAGTTTTACTTATTTCTTTTTCTCTCCTGTAATCCCCCGATATGCAGGAAGGGAACACCGGAGGAATCAGCTGCCAGCATCTTTTTTCGACGCAGACAACACAAAAACAGGCACCAGGCATTTCCTTTCAAAATGCCTGATACCTGCTCAGCTCACTGTAACTGATTTCTCTTATAACTTCGGCAAACACGTAACCGTCCACCCTATAATACACGGCTCCGTTTTAAGCCTCTGCCTCGCCATCCTCTTTCTTCTCTTCCAGAATCTTCATAAACTCCTCACCGGTGATCGTCTCCTTATCCAGAAGATAGTCTGCCAGCTCATGAAGCTTATCCTCATGCCCGGAAAGAATAGCTTTCGCTTTCTCATACGCGCTCTTTACCAGCGCAATCACTTCCTCATCGACCCTCGCCGCCGTCTCTGCCGAACAAGCCAGGGAAGTATCGCCGCCTAAGTAGGCGTTGTTGACCGTCTCGAGCGCTACCATGCCGAAATGGTCACTCATGCCGTAACGCGTTACCATCGCACGGGCGATCTTGGTTGCCTGTTCGATATCATTCGAAGCCCCTGTCGTGATAGAATGGAAGATCAGCTCCTCCGCCGCACGGCCGCCGGTCAGTGTCACGATCTTGTTGAACGCCTCTTCCCTGCTCATCAGGAAGCGCTGATCCGCCTCCACCTGCATCGTATATCCGAGTGCCCCGGAGGTTCGCGGCACAATCGTGATCTTGTGGACCGGAGCCGAGTGCGTCTGCAGCGCCGCTACCAGCGCATGACCGATCTCATGGTAGGAGACAATCTTCTTCTCATCCCCGGAAACACCGGCATCCTTCTTCTGATATCCGGCAATAACCGTCTCGACACTCTCTTCCAGATCCTGCTGGGACACGGTCTTTCGTCCCATCCGAACTGCCCGCAGCGCCGCCTCATTGACAATGTTTGCCAGCTCTGCGCCGCTCGCACCGTTGGTGGCACGGGCGATCTCATTGTAATCCACACTCTCATCCACTTTAACCTTTTTGCCATGGACTTTCAGAATTGCCTCACGGCCTTTCAGATCCGGCAGCTCTACCGGAATCCGGCGGTCAAAACGTCCCGGACGAAGCAGAGCCGGATCGAGGGATTCCGGACGGTTGGTCGCCGCCAGAATGACAACACCCTTCTTACCGTCAAAACCATCCATCTCAGTCAGAAGCTGGTTCAGCGTCTGCTCGCGCTCGTCATTGCCGCCCATGCCGGCGCCGTCACGCTTCTTACCAATCGTATCGATCTCGTCGATAAATACGATACACGGCGCTTTTTCATTGGCCTGTTTAAATAAATCACGCACCTTCGCCGCACCCATGCCGACAAACATCTCAACAAATTCCGAACCGGAGATCGAGAAGAACGGAACGTGTGCTTCCCCGGCAACGGCCTTCGCCAGCATCGTTTTACCGGTTCCTGGAGGTCCGACTAACAGGGCGCCCTTCGGCAGCACCGCACCGATCTCCGAGTATTTTTCCGGCTTATGCAGGAAATCGACAATCTCTTTTAATGCATCCTTCGCCTCTTCCTCGCCAGCCACATCTGCAAATGTGATACCCGTCTCGGATTCTGCATAAATCTTCGCATTCGACTTGCCAAACGTCATTGCGTTGCCAGGTCCGCCACCCATCCGTTTCATCAGTGAACGTCCCATGAGCTGTCCGATTCCCACAAAGAGAATCAGCGGCAGGATCCAGGTCAGCAGGAAATTCAGCAGCGGTGACGCCTGTGTGTTGATCTCCGCACTGTATTTCACATCCTTACCATCCAGCAGATCGTACAGGTTGACACCCGGAATCTCGCCGGTTTTGTAGGTGACATTCCACGCTGTGTTTTTATTGTCATTTTTCAGCGTATAAACGATCTCATTGTTCGTCGTCACATACACTTCATCGACATTATCTTCCTTCAACTGATCGATGAACTGGTCAAACCGCACCTGCTGCGTCCGATCCATCATAGATGGAAAGAGGAAAATATTTAACAGCATGACAATCAGCATAACCAATCCATAATAATATAAAAATGATTTTCTGGGCGGCTGCTTTCCACCGCCGTTCGTGTTCTCTACCATAGATTGTTCTCCTTATTGTGAGTCTGTGACAGATGGTTTCTGTGTTTCTGTCACATCGTTTCGTGATACATTAACATATACAGCATTCTTTGTTATTTGTCAATCCACAATAGTAAATATTTATTTACTTTTTATATTTGTTGACCTTTTTGTCTGGATGTGCTAGAGTACAAGTAAATTGATGTTTCCTTGTTTGCAATTTATGTTTGTGAAATGGACCGCATTTTATTACTTTGATATTTAAATTTGGAGGTTTTCCTATGAATCCAGGCAAAAAAAATTCAAATCTTTTAAAAAACACCGGTATCCACTTCCTGGAGTTTGCACTCGGCTTTCTTTCCCTGGCGAAATGCCACTACCAGCCAAGCCATGATATGAAAGTCAACTCGCTTCCATTTTTCGCCCTGATCGCGCTCGACAGCTGGGCAGATCAGGACTATACCATGTCTGAGCTGGCGGACAAGCTGAGTATCACAAAGCAGCAGCTCTCCCATATGATCAAGGTTCTTGAGGAACGCGGTCTGGTCGAGCGGATCCATGATACAGCCAACCGCCGCCGCGTCTACATCCGCATCTGCGATTCCGGCCGTGAGATGATGAACCAGATGAAGCAGGAAATGCTGTCTTCCACCCTGTTTGGGCTGCGCGCTTACACCCCGGAAGAACTGGCATCGATGGACGAGTGCCTGTGCCGCCTGATGGAATTAATGAAGAAATTCAACTGTGAAACCGATGAACCTGCGAAGAATGTATCCGTATGATAAAGACACTGGAGACACTTTTTTCTCCGCTTTCTTTTAAATCCTGTATAATTGACTTTTGTAACGTCCAGCAGCATTCCGGATTGATTTCTCTGCCATTTCATCCTTTCATCCGTTCCGGTGTGTTCCACGCCTCGGCAGAGTTTTCTTTCTGTGCCAATGGACGTTTCTCAATGATACAGAAAGAAGGTTCCTACATATTATGCCACAAATGATAGAAAATCATATTTTTCCACACGCTACTCATAGCAAGCACACTCTCCCCCTCTCATCCAGGCAAACTTCTGCTGGCATTCCACGCCTTTCCGGTCAAACGCGTGCTGCCGCACCTGCAAGAGCCCAAAAGGCCGCGGACGAATTTGCCCGCTACCTGCTCACGCGCAACCTTGCCGATGAGACACTCCGCGCTTACACTTATGCGGTACGGCAGTATTTTACCTATTACCGTGACATTACCTACCCCAATTTAAAGCTATACAAAATCTTTCTGCTCGAGCACTACAAGCCGCAGACCATCAACCAGCGGATCCGAGCTTTGAATGCCTACCTGGATTTTAAAAAGCTCTATCCCGGGCATCTTCCCATGGTAAAAATCCAGCAGAAAACATATCTGGATCACATGATCAGCGAGGCGGATTATGAATACCTGAAACACTGCCTGCTTCGGGATGAACGGTACACTTACTATTTTCTCATCCGTTTCATGGCGGCAACCGGCGTCCGGGTCAGCGAGGTGATTCAGTTTCAGGCAGAAGATATTTTCTCCGGCTATAAGGACATCTATTCCAAAGGAAATAAAGTCCGGCGCATCTACATCCCACAGTCACTCCGAACCGATACCCTCAAATGGCTTTCCTTTCTCCACAAATCCCACGGTCCCATCTTCCTCAACCGCTTCGGTTCCCCCATCTCTCCAGGCGGCATCCGCAGCCAGCTCAAAACCATCGCCCTCTCCTACCACATGACACCGGAAATGGTACATCCGCATGCATTCCGCCACCGATTTGCCAAGAGTTTTATTGAAAAATGCGGCGATATTTCCCTGCTCTCCGATCTGCTTGGACACAAAAATCTCGAAACAACCCGGATTTACCTGATGAAATCGAGTCAGGAACAGCAGACGGTGATTGACCGGGTGGTGACGTGGTAGGCACAGGCGTGTGAAAACCATAAAAGGGGAAAGAACTGCCATTTTCCACAATTCTTTCCCCTTTATTATAGATTTATTTTTTCTCTGCCTCCACAATCACGAGCTCATATGGAAGTGCTTCCTCAGCGCTATCGGTTCTAATGTTTTCACCCGACCGTTCTACCGCATTCTCTTTTTTCTCCTGCTTCCCACTGTCCAGCTTTGTCTCAACATTCTGTTCCGCCTTCTTTTCAGAATCTTCCTCCTTTTCTGCTGTTCTACTAATAAGACGATGGGAGATTTCATTTGGTTTTACATATTTGCATTTTTTAACAACTTTTCTTTCCAAATAAACGTTTTTCAAAACGGAAGTTAGAAGAACCAGATGGATAATAGAAAACGCATAAAGATATTACAGGCATAAAAAAAGCCCGGCAGAAAGAAAATGTGCTATGACATTCTCTCCCTACCGGACTTTTCCTAATATTAAATTTCCTTACAGCACCTTACTCAAAAATACCTTCAATCTTTCGCTCTTTGGATGCTCAAAGAACTCCTTCGGTTCGTTTTCTTCGATGAAGTTGCCGCCCTCCATGAACATAACGCGGGTTGCCACCTCGCGAGCGAAGCCCATCTCATGGGTAACCACGACCATCGTCATGTGCTCCTCTGCAAGCTGGCGCATTACGTTTAATACCTCGCCTACCATCTCCGGGTCAAGCGCGGAGGTTGGCTCATCAAAGAGCATCACATCCGGATGCATCGCCAGGGCGCGGACGATCGCCACACGCTGTTTCTGTCCGCCAGAGAGCTGTCCCGGATAGGCGGATGCCTTTTCCTTTAATCCGACGCGCTCCAGAAGCTTCAGCGCCTCTGTCTCTGCCTCGTCCTTCGGGCGTCCGAGCAGTTTCATCGGTGCCAGCGTCATATTATCAAGAATCGTCATGTGCGGGAACAGGTTGAACTGCTGGAATACCATTCCCATTTTTTGACGGAGTTTATCAATGTTTGTCTTCGGATCCGTGATATCCGTTCCCTCAAAATAGATGTGTCCGCCGGTCGGGGTCTCCAGCAGGTTCATGCAGCGCAGAAATGTGGATTTACCGGAACCGGATGGTCCGATCACACAGACAACATCCCCCTTGCGTATCTGGGTAGAAATATTAGTCAGGACCTTTAAATCACCGAATGCCTTGGAAAGATCCTTGATGTCAATTATCACTTCTCCGTTTTGTACTTTATCGTTCATTCTTTCTCAGGCTCCTTTCCAGATTCTGTGCAAAGTGGTTGAAGATCATCGTCAGCGCCAGATAAACAGCAGCCACTATCAGAAGCGGTGTCCACGCGTCATACGTTCTGGAACGGATGATATCGCCGCCCTTCGTCAGATCCTGCACCGCCACGTAACCGGCCACCGAAGTCTCTTTCAGAAGAACAACAAACTCATTGCAAAGTGCCGGAAGTACGTTTTTAAATGCCTGCGGCATAATGATATAGCGCATCGTCTGGACATAGTTAAAACCAAGGCTTCGACCTGCCTCCATCTGTCCCTCGTCGATCGACATGATACCGGAACGGAAGATCTCCGCTACATACGCTGCCGAGTTAAGACCAAACGCGATCACACCGACAAAGACGCCAGCAAATACACGTGATACAAAAATACAGTAGTAGAAAATCATCAGCTGGATGACAACCGGCGTTCCCCGGATGACCGTCAGATATACCTGGCAGACACCATTTAAAAATTTCATTTTTCCGGTTTTGTCGTGAGTTGCACGGACAATCGCAATCAGCAGACCAAGGGCAATGCCGATCAGGGTCGCAAATAACGTGATGATCAGGGTATTTTTTAGGCCCCCTGTCAGATACTGCCACCTGTCATCCTTGATCAGGTTTAAATATAAGGCCTGCTTGAGTTTCTCCAATCTGTTTTCCTCCTTGTAAGGTGATATAGACTTGAAAAAGGGCTGCCGCCGAACCGTGTTTTCGCCATTCTGCAGCAACCTTTTTCCGTTCCGTCAGATACCGGAAACACTCCGGGTGTTTTCCGGATCACCTGAATCCATCCGTCTGACGATTCATTTCAATTCTCTTTTATATTACTCAGCGGTAATGTATTTTGCAACGATCTCATCCAGTTTTCCAGACTCTTCCAGGTTTGCGATGGATGCGTTGATAGCGTCCAGAAGCTCTGTATTGCCCTTCTTAACTGCAATTGCGTACTCTTCTTCTGCATACGGTGTTTCCAGAAGCTTTAAGCCGTCATTCTCGTCTACAAATACCTGTGCCGGTTTGTTGTCAATGATAACTGCATCGATCTTGCCAGTGGACAGTGCCTGTACTGCATCTGCGCCCTTGGAAAATCTCTGTACACTCTCCTCGCCGAAATCATCGGTGGAGTAAAGGTCACCGGTGGTACCCTGCTGAACACCGATCTGTTTGCCCTTTAAATCATCCAGGGATTTGATGTCGCTGTCCTCTGTTACGATAACAGACTGAACGCCGGTTGCGTAAGTGTCAGAGAAATCCACCTGGGTCTGACGATCCTCGGTAACAGTCATGCCTGCTGCTGCGAAATCAGCTTTGCCAGACTGAACCTCCGGGATGATAGAATCGAATGCTACGTCGGTGATTTCCAGAGATGCTCCCATATCCTCGCAGATAGCGTTTGCAATATCTACGTCGATACCTACGATATCATTTCCATCGTGGTACTCATACGGTGCGAACTCAGCGTTGGTGGACATAACCAGAGTCTTTCCTGCAAATGCGCTGTCGCCAGCCTCTGCTGCCTCGCTGCCCTCTGCTGCCTCTGCGGTTGTCTCCTCATTCTCCTCTGCGGCTGCGGTTGTCTCTGCCGGTTTGGAAGAGCATGCTGCTAACGATGCTGCCATAGCAGTTGCCATAGCGATTGCTGCTAATTTCTTTTTCATAATAAATTCCTCCTCATTTCTATTCGCTGCTTTTGTATTTTTATGCAGTAAATACGAATATTCTTACTTTTATTACTGTATCTAGGAATACATTATACCGCATTTTTATAAATAATCAAGCCTGAATTCCTGTTTTTTACAGGGTTTTGTATGATTATGCATTCTTTTCCAATTTGTACGGTTCCAGTTACGGACAGATCTGGTTGTTAATTCTTGGCACGGGAGTTTAATAGTTGCATAATCAGGTTAGTGAAATTTTGAAAGTAAATGAAAGCAGATGACAGCTCGAAGAATGTTTCCGGTTTCCGAACGGATTATCAATTCATAACGAACAGTAAAATGAGAACAATTCCAAAAATGGACAAGGAAGAAAAAAATACTATAGTCTGCAACAGCAACAAAAATCGCTGCACCCCAGCAAATACAAGGGTTACAGCGATTTTATTTTCACTCAACTGCCAAAGACTGGATATATATTTTTTTCAATAATCCAAATTTTTGTTTTTTCTGTGTTTCCTGTTTTCAAACTTCACGTTCTCTCCACAGGCAATATCATTTACTTAGAGAATTTCTTTGAAAAAAATTTTCTTTTTTCTACCAATAACTCAACAAGCACTTGACAACACCTTGATAGTTCAGCGCCTCAGCTAAAAAAACGCATAAAAGCAATCCATTCGTTATAATAGCGTTGACTAGAAACTATAAAACAAGCCCGGCAACCAGGTTGATACGACAGGAACAAACGATACCAGCAGCAAAATAGGTAATGCACCAAAAAGCAAAAATGGAAGAATAGGTTTAATAAGTTTATGAATCGGAACATCACAAACTCTGGAACATGCCATCAGACAAGTAGCCATTGGCGGTGTAATTGAGCCAATACCGATCGAAACAAAAACGATTACTGCTAACTGAATTGTATCAATCCCACATGCAGTAGCAATCGGTGTAAGAAGCGGCACCAGCGTCAAAATAATAACATTTCCATCCAAGAAAAAACCTATAAAAAACAGCAGAAGATCTATTAACAGGATAAGACCAATACGATTATTGGTAATTCCCAACATTAACTCTGCCACCAACTCAGGAATATGGTTAAGTGTCATCAAGCGACTGAAAATCAAAGTCATTGGAAACATTATAACCAATGCCGAAACATCCTTGACTCCCTTAGAAAAAACGCCCATCAATTGAACCAGAGAAAGCTTTTTATAAACTACCACTCCCATGATCGCTCCATATAAACAGGTAATTGCACCTGCTTCTGTCGCTGTAAAAATGCCGCCATAGATACCCCCTAACACAATTACCGGCATTAAAACTGCTACAACAAGCTCTAAAAAAAATCTATTCCGGCTTATAGTCTCACGCGCATTTTTTTCTGATTCTTCTTTAGGCTCATTATCTTCAGTACATGCAGAAACGGATGCAACTGTTTTACCCGCATATTCTGGATGATAATATTTTATATAAATAATCCGATTAATGATCAAATAGAGCCCTGCCCATATTAATCCCGGCACAATCGTAGCCATAAATAAAGCACCAACCGATGCCGAGGACACGGATGCAAAAATAATAGCATTTACATTTGGTGGAATCATAAAGCCAAAAGGACTGGAAGCTGCAATTAATGCCGCTAAATATGCTTTATCATATCCTTTCTTTTCCAATTCTGGCACCATAGCTGTTGACAGTGTATTAGCCGTTGCCAATGCTGAACCGCAAAGGGCTCCAAAAAAGCAGGAAACTACTGGAATTGTGGCCGTCAATCCTCCCTTTACATTATGTAGCATCTTATCCGCTACCCGAATCAGCACATTTGCAATTCCGCTTCGCTCAATCAAAGAACCTCCTACTATAAAAAGCGGAATCGCCAACATAGAAATAGAGTTCAAAATGTAAAACGCATTCGTTGCAAACGTTCCTGTACTTCCAAGCCCCATATATGCCACAAAAAAGGAGCCGCCCAAAAATGCTAACGGAACTGCAACGCCGGAAAAAATCATGAGTAAAATTAATACTGCAGCTATTCCAAATATCATAATGTGCGTAACCTCCTTATAGATTTACAAACATTCACCACATAATAAACCATCATCCCCAAAGCTCCTAAAAATACAGAAGCATATACCCACCACATGCTAAATCCAACAGCTGGAGACACCGTATTACGTTCAATATGTGTCATCATTAAATTAAATGTTAATGGCATAAATAATCCACATATTATAGTAGAAATAATCAAACTAAACAAATGAAGTGCTTCTTTTGACTTTTCCGTCTTACACAGATTCAAGAAGAAATCGACTTTTAGCATATTGTCATCACGCACAACCAGTATTACTCCAAGCCATACAAATACAATAAATAGAATTGTTGGCAATTCCTCATAGCCGTGCATATTAATATTAAATACCCAACGACTGAAGATTGTCAGATTAACCATAATCATCATCACAATCAACAAAATACCCGCTAAATTTCCAACCACAAATTCAACTATATGATCTAATTTTTTTAAAAATTTCACCACGTTCCTCCTCTCTTTAACGGTAAATAAAAAAGCAGGGGATACTACAAACATAGATATCAATCCACTTGCAGCATCCCCCATACCATTAATAATTAAACAGCTCAGATACCTGATTGTATAATTCTTCTCCAATCAGTTCTCTCCACTTATCCGACAGAGAAGCCGCATACTCTTTCCATTGATTCAATTCCTCATCTGTTGGCTGATAATATGTAATTCCTTTTTCATCAAAGAATTTTTCTGCGTCTGCTTTCATATCTTTATAAGATTCATATTCAGCCTCTGAACACGCCCAGGCAGCATCCACAAATATCTTTTGATCCTCTTCGCTATACTGATTAAACTTATCTAAATTCATCATCAAACTATACGAAGTCCACTGAGCTCCAACATATGAATAAAATGGTGCTACTTCATAATAATTTTCAATAATATATGAAGGTATCTGCTGATCCGTAGCCGTAATCAAACCATTCTGCAGCGATGTATATAACTCTCCGTATGGCATAATTGCGATATTTCCCAAACCGCCATAAAATTCGTTAACAATAGCATCTTCATATGTTCGAAACGTTTCATTCGCCAGATCCTTCGGCACTTTAATCAATTTATCTGTCGAAAAGATGTGGCGCTGTAAGCCACTGTTTTGTGCCAAAAGTTTAATTCCATTTTCTTCATAAAGCTTTGTATTAATAGCAAATCCTTCTGCATTCGGATTAGCAAGCTTTTCCCTCACTGTGTCTAAATCAGGTAATAAAAATGGAATTCTTTGCCATGCAAATCTCTTATCTACATTAGACATTCCGGCACCAAAGTTAAAATCCGTCTCCCCATCCTGAATCATCTGAAAGGATTCCGCATCGCTGGCATAACTGGAATACCAATAAATATCTACTACATAACGGCCATTACTATTTTTCTCCACCTCTTCTTTAAATTTCAGTAGTCCATCAGCCCAGGGATTATAATCCGGGGCAACCTCTGGATCTAACGCTGATGTTGTCAAAACAAGATGAGTTGCATCTGAATCTGCTTTCGTAGTTTCTTCCGCTTTATCGCTCTGCAGTGCAACTGTATTATTACCTCCACATCCAACTATAGTTAATGCCATCATTGCTGCCATTGTCGTTGCAATTAATTTTTTCATTGTACTCCTCCTTTTTCAACATCCACCATATTCTTTTTCTGCTCGTTCCTGGCTGATCAAGCCATCTTTCACATCACACTTTAATGCTTTTTTATCTCTCTCAAGCGGATTACCCCAACCTCCGCCGCCACTTGTCTGAATATAGAGTCTATCTTTCTTATAAAAACGCACCCTTGCTTTCGAAGGCAAATGTTCTTCCGTTCCATCAGCTCTATTTACTGTAAAACGAGCTCCTAATGCTGCTTTTCCACCATTCAATCCCCACGGTGCCGTATTAACACGATCAGAGGCAATAAAGCAGTCCACCTCATCTGTCTGGAATTCCAGGACTCGCTCAATTCCAAATCCACCCCTGTGCTTACCAGGTCCTTCAGAATTTGGAGCTAAACCATATCGTATTACCTTAACCGGCATGATTCTTTCAAGAACTTCTACTGGTGTATTTCTGGTATTAGTCATATGCGTATTAACTCCACTGGTTCCATCTTGATCGCACATTCCACCATATCCTCCTCCAACAGTTTCACCATTAGCAAAGAACGAATGTGTTTCTGGATTATAACCACCCAGCTGAATTCCATTCATAGATCCACAAGCAGCCGCACATACTTTTTCTGGAACCACTTGAGCCAGTGCACCAAGCAGTACATCTACCAAACGCTGACACGTAATAGAATTTCCAGAACCGGTAGCTGCTGGATATACCGCATTTACCAAGGAACCTTCCGGTGTTATAACCTCAAAGCGGCGATATGTTCCAGAATTCGGTGGAATCGTGGGATCCGTCACTGCTCGAACAACATAATAAATGCAAGCCAACGCCATCGGACGAACACAATTCAAAGGTCCTCTTACCTGAGGGCATGTTCCCGTAAAATCAATTTTAATATGTGGACCTCCTGTAGTAATTGTTACCTTGATTTTTAATGGCTCTGTTGTAGTAATTCCATCTCCCTCTAAGAAATCCTCAAATTCAAATGTCCCTTTCGGAAGTTTTTCTAACTCTGCTCCCATTCGCCGGTCACAGTAGTTCTCTAACTCTGCAATTGCCTCAAGAACTACTTCTACGCCCATCTCATCACATAATTCCTCAAACCGCTTTTCTCCTACATTATTTGCTGCAATCTGAGCCATCAAATCTCCACTACTTTCGTATTTTGTTCGGATATTAGAGCGAAACATAGCAAAAATCTCAGGATCTACTTTTCCTTCTTTTTTTATCTTTACTGGTGGGAAGCAAATCCCTTCATGGAAAATTTCCGTTGCATCTGGTGTTAACGAACCCGGAACCTTTCCTCCCACATCTACATGATGCGCCAGATTTCCTACAAAAGCTACTAGCTCTCCTTTAAAAAAGATCGGAGAAAAGATAATAATATCTGGCAAATGAGTTCCACCAATGAATGGATCATTGTGCATGATAGCATCTCCAGGTTTCAGTTCTTTTTTGTTAATATGCTTTAAAGCTCCCTTTACTCCCCAAGGCAACACTCCTGAATGAACAGGTATATGCTCTGCCTGTGCAATCGTCTCTCCATTTACATCAAATAACGCACACGAACAATCTCTTCTATCTTTAATATTTGTGGAATAGGCTGTCCGAATTAATGCTGCTCCCATCTCTTCTGTAATTGCAAAAAAGCGATTTCGCATAACTTCCAATGTGATTGCATCCATCTTTTCATTCCTCCTTTTAGTTCTCTTCTAATGCTTCCATCTTCCCAGTCTCATGATTTGCAATCTTCACAACCAAATTCATTCTCTCATCTACTGTCACCTTATCGCCAGGCCCTACTACGGACGTAGCTCCTGTTTCCTCTATGATTGCCGGACCGATAAAGCTGTTACCTGCTTTTAAAGCATCTCGCTTATATACGGCTGTATCCAGCCACTCTCCCATAAAATAAGCTTTTCGAATTTCTTCTGGTTTTGGAAGTTCCTTGCTAATTTCTCCTTTTGAATACAAGTTACTTTTGTCCATTTCCCCAACTACAGAAAGACGCAAACTAACCAACTCCATGGGATCATTCTTCTTAAATCCATAAGAACGCTCATGTGCATCACTGAAAT
>ERZ856578.3310-NODE-3310-length-24434-cov-4.207086_pt1 | contig 24434 bp, 22 predicted proteins | sample MGYA00514384_ERZ856578 | MGnify/ENA primary metagenome ERZ856578 (study PRJEB29103, sample SAMN06111958) | human gut metagenome | biome: human gut; feature: ankylosing spondylitis patient; material: healthy_person | host: Homo sapiens | place: China:Hangzhou... | reverse complement strand
GATCTGAGCAAGGGCGACGGATTCGGCACCGTTGCCACCATGACGCAGGACGGCCTGCTGCTGAACGGCAGCCGGATCGGCGCGAGCTATGTTCTGTGGATGGATGTGCAGCCGAACACCAACTACACCTTCACCGTGGAGGTCAAGGGCGTGAAGGCCGGCGGCAACGCCATCGGCCTGATGGATTCCAACACGCTGCCCCAGACCTTCAAGGAATGGGCCAATCTCTCCTATAAAGGCGAGTTTACCAGCTACTCGGTCCGGTTCAACAGCGGCGAGCATCAGAAGATTGCGTTCTTCGCCTATGACGGCGGCGGCGAGATCCTGCTGCGGAACTTCCGGCTGTTCGAGACCGCCAAAGCCATCATCGAGAATCCCAAGACGGGTGTGGATACCCAGACGGCCGCCCTGGTGACCGTCGTGCTCATCGCATTCTGTGTACCCGCGATGGCCTTTACCCTGCGGCGCCGCAGGCAGCGTTCCCGGTAACCGAATCGTTCTGTAAACCGGCGCGGCCGCATTCCGCGGCCGCGCCGGCTTTCTAAAATCCAAGGAAAGTCTGGAAAGACGGATTCCAGACGGCGGGTATCGATGTCCAATCCGGGCCATACCGGTACGGGCACGGAATCCTGCAAAACACAGAAAGGCATGGTTATACATATGAAGATACTTGGCCCCGCAGTCCCGAATATGCCGTGGCAGGACCGGCCCGCCGGCTGCACGGCGCCCGTTTGGCGCTATTCGCAGAACCCCATCATCCCCGCCGATGCCCTGCCGGATTCCAACAGCATATTCAACAGCGCCGTCGTGCCGTTTGACGGGGGCTTTGCCGGGATTTTTCGCTGCGACGATACCGCCCGGAATATGAATATCCATGTGGGATTCAGCCGGGACGGCGTGCATTGGGATATCGAAAAAGAGGTCATCACGTTCCAAAACGACGATCCCGAGGTGCTCCGTTCCCATTACCGGTACGATCCCCGTGTCTGCTGGATAGAGGACCGCTATGTCATCACCTGGTGCAACGGCTATTGCGGCCCCACCATCGGGGTGGGCTGGACAAAGGATTTCAAAGAGTTCCATCAGATGGAGAACGCCTTTTTGCCCTTCAACCGCAACGGCGTCATGTTTCCCCGCCGTATCGGGGGCCGATACGCGATGCTCAGCCGGCCCAGCGACAACGGGCACACCCCCTTTGGGGACATCTTCTACAGTGAGAGCCCCGACCTGACTTTCTGGGGCCGGCACCGGCATGTGATGGGTACGGCGGGCGGCTGGCAGTCGACCAAAATCGGCGCTGGGCCCATCCCGATCGAGACCGACGAGGGATGGCTGCTGTTCTATCACGGCGTTTTGACGAGCTGCAATGGCTATGTCTACAGCTTCGGCGCCGCGCTGCTCGATCTGGAGCAGCCGTGGAAGGTGCTTGCCCGGACGGCGCCCTATCTCATGGCCCCTTCGACGGACTATGAACGGGTGGGCGACACCCCCAACGTGGTTTTTCCCTGCGCGGCGCTCTGCGACGCGCCTACCGGCCGGATCGCCCTGTATTACGGCTGCGCCGATACTGTGACGGGCCTGGCTTTCTGCAACGCGGAGGAGGTCGCCGCTTTCATACGCGATCACGCGATGTAAGCCGGGCCTTGCCCGCCGGCTGTGAGAACGGCCCGATCATACCCCATTCTGGGAAGGAGGCATGACCATGTCCCTGACCGCCAGACCGCTTCTGCCCGTGACCGGGCGATCGGTGGAACTGGAACTGACGCCCGATCCGCCTTTTCGGCTGGAAGAGGGCAAAGAGTATACGATACGCTGCACACCGCTGTCGGGGTTTCGCCGGTATAGCGCCGGCAGGGAGGTGGACACGTCGGATTTTGCCGGTTTTGACCGGGCGAGACCGGCCGTGGCTTCAAACGGCAGGCTCCGGCTGGACATGTGCTTCCCCCAGGAAGACGAATACTGGCTGCGGGTCAGCGACGGGGAGAGAGAAATCGGCTGTCCGCGCGTGTACGCGCTCGAGCCCGACCTTCACGCCTGCTATCCCTTGAAAGGCGATCTGCACAACCACACCTATCTTTCGGACGGGCGGGAATCACCGGCCTATGTGATCGCCATGCTCCGCAAGAAAGGGGCCGATTTCGCCTCTATTACCGATCACGGCTGGTACCAGCCGTCCCTCGAGGCGCTCGAATACTGGAAAGAGCTGGGTACCGACTTCCTGGTCCTGCCGGGCGAGGAAGTCCATGCGCCCGATTGCCGCGTGCATATTCTCAGTGTGGGCGGCCGGTTCAGCGTCAACAGTTGGGGGTACGACGGTGCAAGCGACTACCGGGAGAAGCTGGAGCAGGAGAAATCGAAGCTCCCCGCCAATCTCGATGAGGACGATCGTACCAGGATCGCCGCGAGCCAGGCCGTGTTCGACAAGGCGCGGGAAGCGGGAGCCCTGTCCCTGTTCTGCCACCCCTTCTGGGAAACCGCCGATGGGTTCGATATTCACGAGGATGTCACCCGCTATCTACTGGATCACCGGCGGTTCGACGCGCTGGAGGTAATCGGCGGCTACTGGCCGCACGAATACCGCGACAACCTGTTCCAGACCGCGTATTATTATCAATACTGTATGGGGGCCGGGAGCCTCCTGCCGCTTATGGGATGCTCCGACTGCCACAGCACCGACTCCGGGCTGTTTACCGGCCTCTTTTACTCCATTGTGTTTGCCGAGGACAACACCTTCGAGGCGATTGCGGGAGCGGTACGTGCCGGCCGCAGCGTGGCCGTGAAAGCGCTGCCGGGACAGATGCCCGAGGCGTTTGGCGATTTCCGGTATGTCCGGCTGTGCGCCTTCCTGTTCGGGCGCGTTTTTCCGGGCCACGACCGGATTTGCGAGGAAGAAGGGGAGTGGATGCGGCAGGCGGTATTCGGACGGCAGGAAAGCTTCGATCAGCTGAAGGAGCCCTCTCGCCGGATTCTAGACTATTACGACAGCCTTAAGTGAGTATAATTATCGAACAATTATACTTTTAGTAAATACGCAAAGGGGGCATCCGAATGATTCGGGTGACAGTTTGGAACGAAAATCTGAGTGAGACGAAATATGAAGATGTGGCGGCGTTGTTCCCAAAGGGAATTCACGGATATCTGGCTGTACTCTTCGGCAAGGAAGCGGATTTGGACGTGCGGACCGCCACCATGGACCAGCCGGAAAACGGTCTGCCGGATGAGGTTCTGGAGAACACGGATGTCCTCATCTGGTGGGCGCACACCGGGCACCATCTGGTGTCGGACGGTGTCGCGTGGAAGGTGCAGCAGCGGGTTTTGCGCGGGATGGGCCTGATCGTCCTGCATTCCGCCCATTTGAGCAAGCCGTTCCAGCTCCTGATGGGGACATCCTGCACCCTCAAATGGAGGGACGGCGATTTCGAGAGGCTGTGGACGGTGCTTCCGAACCATCCGATCGCCCAGGGCGTCGGGGAGTTCATCGAGCTGGAAGAGGAGGAGATGTATGGGGAGCGCTTTGACGTCCCGGAACCGGATGAGCTGGTTTTCATCGGCTGGTTCTCGGGCGGGGAGGTGTTCCGTTCGGGCTGCTGCTGGAATCGCGGGCTTGGCCGGGTCTTCTATTTCCAACCCGGGCATGAGTCCAACACCGCCTATTTCCAGGCTCCGATCCAACGGATTCTCCTGAACGCGGTGCGCTGGGCGGCCCCGTCGTCTATCGCGCCGTCCATCGAATGTCCACAAGCCCTGCCTTCCCCTGAGGAACTGCGGCGTCAGCGGGCAGAAAAAGCATAAACACGACGCCCGGGTTTTCATAGAGGGGGAAACCCGGGCGTCCTATTTTGAAGGAGGATATCATGAGGAATCCTACCCCGAAGTCGAGGACAAGCCTGTCCTTGCGTTTCCTGGCGTGGACGACGGTACTTCTGATCTGCCTTTGTGGCCCCGGCTGCCGGAATGAGAAAGCGCCGCCTGCCGAATTGAGCGGCAGCGGTACGGAGTCCACCCTGGCCTCGACCTTGCCGGAGCTTTCCGGACCGGAGACCACGGACACCGATGCGATGGGTTCGTCCGACACCACGACGGAAACCGGTACGGAAGATACGGCCTTGCCGCCGGGCGGCGGCCGCGGCACGACGCCGCCGCCGCGCCCGGGGACGACGGTCACGTCGTCGGGATCCACTTCCACAACCGGCGCGGAACCCGTCGGTATGGTGCTGCCGTACACCCTGGAGGCGGAGGATGGCCTCGTATCGGGAGGAGTCCGCACGGCCTCGTCCCGTTCGGGGTTTTCCGGAACGGGCTACGTCACCAATTTCAAGGCATACGCGGACAATACGGCCAGTAAATGGTACGCTCTGGTGACGGTACCTGAGTCGGGGCATTATACCCTGACCGTCCGCTGTGCGGCCGACGCGGCGCGCACCCTCACCCTGAGGATCAACGGGCAGGACATCGGCGAAAGCCGTGTGAGGCCCGGCCAGGGCTTCTACGACATCCCCTACACGGCGGTCTGGCTGGAACAGGGGCTCAACCGGCTGTCCGTGACCCAGAGCGCGGGCGGGGTGGATCTCGACCGGATCGTCATAGACGTGGGGGCGCCGCTGCCGGCCTCTCTGTATCAGAACATCACCTCCACCCCCTGCAATCCGAACGCCAACGGCAAGACGCGGCGGATCATGCAGTACCTTGCGGATATTTACGGCAAGAAGACGCTGGCCGGGCAGTATACCAGCGGCGATTTTGTAAAGGCCATCGAAGGCCTCTACAATCTGACCGGCAAATATCCGGCCCTGCGGGGGTTCGATTTTCTGTATGATTCGCCTTCCCTCGGCCGGCCGGGAGGGACCGATACCCGGTATGCGATCCAGTGGAGCCGGGACGGCGGCCTGGTGACCTTCTGTTGGCATTGGATCGACCCGATTGGCGGCAACACCTATGCGAGCGACGCGCTATTTGATTTGTCCCGTGCCGTGACCAGCGTCGATATCGCCGGCCGGTCTTCCGATGAGGTGTGGCGGCTGGCCAACGCGGGCACGATCCCCATGGAAGCATGGTACCTGATCCGGGACATCGACGCGATTTCGGAACAGCTCAAGATCCTGCAGGACAACAACGTGACAGTGCTGTGGAGGCCCCTTCACGAGGCGTCCGGCGGTTGGTTCTGGTGGGGCTGCCGGGGCAAGGATGCTTACCAGTGGCTGTGGAACCTGATGTATGAACGGCAGACCCATTACCATAAGCTCAACAACCTCATCTGGGTCTGGAACGGGCAGGACCCCGACTGGTACGTGGGGGATGACCGCTGCGACATCATCGGCGAGGACGTTTACGCCGACGCCCGGAACTACGACGCGCAGGCCATGCGGTTCATGAACGGGGTGGCCGCGTCCCCGAACAAGATGGTGGCCCTGACCGAAAACGGGGTGATGACCGATCCGGACCGGATGGCGCGGGACGGGGTATATTGGTCCTCGTTCAACATTTGGGTATACGATTTTATCACAAACGGAAACGGAACGATCATCGATACCTATACGGAAAAACCGATGATCTACAAGGTGTATCAGAGCGAGCTGGTCGTCACCCGGGACGAGCTGCCGATATCCCTGCGGTGAGATCCAAAAAGGCGGAAGGCGGAATCGGGCATGAAAAACGCTGTGACGGAGGGGGCCCTGTCGGTCATCGGAGCGGAGACGGGGCACCTGGAAGGCGGGCTCCGCATTTCACGGGAGCGGCCGGGTTATACGGGAGAAGGCTATGTCACGGGATTCCGGCAGCGGGAGGGGGACCGATGGAGCGTCCGCGCCGGCATCCCGGAAACCGGCCACTATACTCTGTCCGTCCGCTGCGCTGCGGATTCCCGCCGGATCTGCAATCTGCTCGTCAATGGAAACGATGTGGGGATGTGCGAGGTGAAAGGGGACGGTGCCTTTCACCTCGTTTCCTTCCCCGCTGTTTGGTTGGAAAAGGGGACGGTGGAGTTTTCTCTGCTCGAAAGCTGGGGTTGGTTCGATCTGGACCAAATTCGGATCAGCCCGGGGGAACGGCTGCCGGACATCTATTACCGGGGAAAAGCCGGTATTCCCGTGAACCCTTATGCGGATGAAAAGACGTGCCGGATCCTGCAGTATCTCGTGGAGAATTATGGGAAACGGATCCTGGCGGGCCAATACGCCGACCATGGCTCCAGCCGGGAGATCGAGGCGCTGTATGCCTTTACGGGGAAGCTGCCCGCCATCCGGGGGTTCGACTTCATCCAGGACTGCCCGGTCTACAGCGGAAAGGGGCGGGATACGGACCTGGCGATCGCGTGGAGCCGCCGGGGCGGGCTGGTGACCTTTTCCTGGCACTGGGCGCCGCCCCTCCATGGCGCGAATTTCTACACAAAATATACCGGCTGGAACCTGGCGCGCGCGATGACCGATGAAAAGGCGGCCCTGCTGCCTTTGGAGGAACTGGCACAGCGGAAACGGCGGGGTCTTCTCACCGAAGAGGCGTTCTACATGGTACGGGACATCGACGCAATAGCGTCGCTGCTGAAAAGGCTGCAGGATCACGGCGTAACCGTGCTCTGGCGCCCGCTGCACGAGGCCGCGGGCGGCTGGTTCTGGTGGGGAGCCGGGGGGGCCGGGGCCTATCGCTGGCTCTGGCGGTTTTTGTTCGACCGGCTGACGCATTTTCATCGGCTGCGTAATCTGCTGTGGGTCTGGAATGGGGAGCATCCGGACTGGTATGTGGGGGACGACCTGTGCGATATCCTGGGCGAGGATGTGTATACGCAGCCTCACAACACCGATGCCCAGGCCAAACGCTTTGCGGATGCGACGGCTGTCTCGTCCGGCAAGCTGGTCGCCCTGACCGAAGCGGGCGTCATGCCAGATCCGGATCGCATGGCCCGCGATGGGGTGTATTGGTCCTGGTTCAATATCTGGTGCCGGGAATTCCTTGTGGACAAGGAGGGGAGGCTGACGGGAAGGTATACCGATTTGCCGTCCATTGCCAAAACCTATTCATGCGACCGGATTGTGACCATGGACAGGCTGCCGGATTTTCTGCGCGGATGACCCGGCGGCGGTGGATGCCGCCGGGGTTCAAAGGGGGAAAGATGGGATGAAAAGATCTCTTCCATTTCATTATGATGTGGATGTCTACTGCGAATGCCCGATTTTTTACAAATTGGCCGTGATGAAAAACCACCAGAATTATGACGACTGGCTCTTCAACCATGGAGGGGTATTTATGGATGGAGAGTTCAACGCCTACCTCGGACGGTTCGGGCAGCGATACCGGATGGAGGATTTTTCGCCTTTGCTGGAATTCATTCCGGTGGATTACCGGGCGTTTCAGTCGGGGGAGGATCTCATCCGGGCCATGGTTCAGATCCTGTCGGAGGGGGATTACGTGCTGCTGGAACAGGGCTATCCAAACAAGAATACGTTTATTCCGGATGAGCTTTGGCTGCACGAAACGGTGTTTTACGCCATTGACACGGGAAAAAAGACCGCTTGCAGCCCGGATCTGCGAAATGGCCATTTTTCCGAACGGGAACAATCGTTTGAGGAGATCATCGATTGCCACGAGCTCATGCTGAAGTTTTATGAGGATCATGCGTGTTTTGCGGGTCAGGTCCGGGAACACGCCTTTCCGATGTGCCGCATCCGGCTGCGGCATGACACCAGGGAAGAAGCCAATATGTTGCGTTTTTTTCACATGCTGGAACAGGATTTCGCCTCGGGCAAAACAACCACGGATTACTTTGACCGGGATCAGGGACGGGAACGGCAGTATGTATACCGGGGAGCCTCGGAAATATTCCGCGGCTATCGGGAGTGGCTGGATACACGGGAAGCGCGCGATCCGGAGGCCCGCATGTGGATCCGGATGTCACACGGTGTATTCAAATATATAGAACATGTGGCGATATTACGTAAAAAAGCGGAAATCTTGTCCCACGCAGGGATGCCGTTCGATCCCGAGCCGCTGAACGCATTGCAGGAAACGCTCGGGCTGTTGCGGGCGGTGGCCTTTAAATGGGAAAGGACCGGGGACGATGAGCTCATACCTCGTCTCGATACGCTGCTGGATCAGGCCTTTGTGCAGGACCGCTGTTTCATATGGGCCCTATTGAATCATATGCGGTATTTTTTGGGTTCGTCCAGTCCATTATCCACCAATCCATTTTGTTTTAATGACCGTTATACAATCCGGAATTAACGTTAATAAAGTGATGATATTTCACTATTTCAATGGAAAATATGATTGACAAAGTACCGTTGCCATGGTAAACTGCAACTGACATTGTAAATTCTAAGGTGGATTTTTTGAAATAGTGAAAGGAGAGGCTTTCTTGAAGATCCAATTTGTGCAGGAACCTGGGTACATCCATGATCTCTTTTACATTTTTATGTTGGCCTATAAAACGGCCGACGCGGGCAGTGAAGAGTATGCTGAAATTATGCAGGATACCTTTGGCGCCTGCCCGGCGGAGCTCTACACCTTCTTTTATCCGCGCGAGGACGGAGAGACGTTCATGACGTCTCTGTACGCAGAGGAGCTGGCCTCCGGCCGGTCCGGGGGCGTTGCCTCCCTTTTGGAAGACCTGCAGGATGAGGATGAGGTATTCCGCCGTTTTCTTCAGTTCTATTTCCCGCATTTTGAAGAGGCGGACAGCTCCGTCCATTCGATATCCCGTCATATTTATGAGTCGGCCTACTCCGACACGCTCAAATTCCATCTGCTCTCCCTCTGCGTCGACCCGGCCGGCCACATCCGTCTGCTGGTGAAGGAATTGCAGGAAAAGGAACGCCTTTTAAAGAAATATACGGAAGAAAATTTCTCCGTGCTGCTGAACCTGCAGGCAGGGCTGGAGCCGGAATCTCTGTTCCGTCTGCTTTGCCCGGAAGAGAAGATGGACGATCAGAACCTGGAGTATTCCCTTTCCCTGTTGGATAAGGGCTTGATTCAAGTGCAAAAAAGGGCCCGGTATTTGCTGCTTCTGGGCTGCGAATACGAGAACAACCGCCTCTTGCGCGCAATCCGTTTCCCCGAGCCTGATCTGGTTCAGTTCGGCAAGGTGATGTCGGAGGCCAACCGGTATAAAATCCTCGAGATGCTGCTGGAACGGGGCGAGCTTTGTACGGCGGATATTGCAAAAGAGTGGGACACTTCCGTCACCCTGGTGTACTATCATCTCGAAATGATGTCCAGCACGGGCCTTCTCAAGTCCCGCAATGCCGGCCGCACCATTTTTTACAGCATCAATGCGGAATATTTCCGCCGGGTCGCCGTCGCGCTGCAGAAGTATAACGTAGACTGATCCGGATTGTTCTGATAAAAAAAGGACCGCGAAGCGGTCCTTTTTCTTTTGTTCCGGGATCTGTCACATGGCGTACCGTCCCGTGCCGCCCGCCGTGCCGCCGATCCATTTCCCGCCGGTGAAATCCGGAAAGCAGACCGGCGCGCCCCCCAGGGCGACGGATTCCTCGGACAGGCAGGTGACGGCCATCCAGGCGGCGGCATCGTAAACGTCGATCGGGGGGACCGCCTGCGCTTTCGCGTTTTCGACGAAGCTGCGGAGCACGAGATAATCCATCCCGTCGTGGCCCCCGCGCACCCCTTCGGCCAAATAGCTCTTCCAAAGGGGATGTTCGTAGGTTTCCCGATACGATTCGATGGAATCCCATTTTTCATGTTCCGTCTTCCCCTCGATATGGACGGACTGCGTATCCTCCATGTAAAGGCCGCGGCTGCCCTGGACCCGCAGGGCACGCGAGTAAGGACGGGGCAGGGTGGTGTCGTGGATCAGAAGGATGGTTTCACCGCGGGCACAGAGGATCATGGTGGTGACGACATCTCCCTGTGTAAAGAGCGGATTTCCTTCCGGCGGGTTTTGTGCTGTCCATTCGCGCATCCCGACGGACTTGGACGCCATCGAGACCAGGGATACGAAACGGTTTCCCCGGTTGATGTCCAGCATTTTCGCGAGAGGGCCGAGCGCGTGGGTCGGGTATAGATCCCCGTTCCGATGGGTGTATTGGCCGAACCGGTAATGGCGTTTGACGACACCAGTGGCCACTTCTTCCCTAAGATCGTGTTCATATCCCCCCTGACAATGTACCAGCTCGCCGAACAGCCCTTGGCGCACCATATGCAGGAGCATCATTTCGCTGCGCCCGTAACAGCAGTTTTCCAGCATCATACAGGGCGTGCCGGTCTCCTCCCAGGCACGGACGAGCTGCCAGCACTGTTCCAGCGAATAGGCGCCCCCCACCTCGAAACCGGTGTAAAGGCCTTTGCGCATCGCGGCAGCGGCCATGGCGGCATGATCCCGCCAGGAAGAGGCGATGAGGACGCCGTCCAAGCCCGGCTCTTCCAGGAGGAGACGGTAATCCGCATAGGCCTTGCAGGGCCGCCCCCGCCCTTCCCGGACCACTTCGGCGGCGTGTTCCCGCCGGTCCTCGTACAGGTCGCACACGGCGGCGATCTCGACGTCGTCCATGGACAGCAAAAGGTTTTCGAGCAAGAAGGATCCGCGCCCTCCTAAGCCGATCAGTCCAAGATGCAGTGATTGTTTCATTTTCCAGCCTCCCTTTCGGATGATAGAATCATCCTAAACTCAAAACAGGAGGAAGGCCATAGACTGAGAGGGCTAAAATATGGTATAATGTCGCCTGGAAGGAGGTGGTTGTATGCCGGTCATCGATCGTATGGACGACGCGGGAAAAGCGGTGGGCTTTTTCGTCGACAACCTCCATCTGGAGGACTTAAACCCCATCAACTGCGGCTGGCATCAGCGGGACTCCCTGCGACGCTTCGGCCCCGGGATACGCGACCATTATATCCTGCATTATGTCTTATCCGGCAAAGGAACCTTCACCTGCGGCGGGCGGACCTATCCGCTGGAGGCTTCCGGGCTGTTCCTGATCCGGCCGGGGGAGATGGTCGGGTACGAAGCGGATGAGGAGGATCCATGGGGCTATGCCTGGATCGGGTTTGAAGGCAGGGCGGCAGAGACTTTGCTGGAAAAGGCGGGGTTTATGGGAGAAACCCGTACCGCGGTGCTTCCGGAGACGCGGGCGTGTTTCCAGCGTATCCGTCAAAGCGACCCGGACCGGCCCTTTTCGGCTTTACGGCTTTGCCGGTATCTCTATACGGTATTCACAGTCCTGGAAGAGCAAAGCACCGCCCTGTATTCGGCGGGGCGTACCCCCGCGCTTTACGCGCATCGCGCGGCGGAATACATGCAGGCCAATTATGATCGTCCAATCACTGTGGAAGGGATGGCCGGTATGCTCGGCATCGACCGGCGGTATTTTTCCCGCCTGTTTACCCGGGAGGCCGGCGTGAGCCCGCAGGCCTATCTGATTGCCGTCCGCCTTCAAAAAGCGGCGGGGTTATTGGCATCCCGGCTGTGCAGCGTGGCGGAGGCCGCCGAAAGCGTCGGCTATGCTGATGCCTTCGCTTTTTCCCGGATGTACAAAAAACAGTATGGCGTCAGCCCGTCCGTCACCTTGAAAATGGGGCGGATGCCCGACACGCAAGGAAAAGGCACCGGACAAATTGCCGATCCCCACCGGACTCCATACAATGGCCTATAGAGGCACAGATGGAAAGGAGCCGGTTTCGGATGGATATCCATGTGGTACGGGCGGGGGAGACGCTGTATGAAATCGCGGGGAGGTACGGTGTGTCCCCCGAGCGCCTGGCCCTTGATAACGGACTGGAAAATCCCACCCGGCTGGTGACGGGGCAGACCCTGGTGATTCTGTACCCGGAGCGGAGCGTGACGGTGCAGCCCGGCGAGACCCTTTCGGCCATCGCGGCCCGGGAAGGGGTGACGGTCAATCAGCTCCTGCGAAACAACTATGGGCTGGGCGGCGACGTCACGGTGTATCCCGGGCAGACGATCGTGATCGATTACCGGCAGGAAAAACAGGGGGCCATGTCGGTCAACGGATACGTCTATCCCTTTGTGGACCGGGAGGTGCTGCGGCAGGCGCTTCCCTATTTGACGTATCTGACCATGTTCACCTACGGTTTCACGTCGGAGGGCGTCCTGATCGATCTGGAGGACGAGGATTTGATCCGTTTGGCGCGGGAATACGGGGTGGCCCCGCTGATGCATCTGTCCACCCTGACGCCGGAGGGGAATTTCAGCAGTGAGCTGGCCAACCGTCTGTTAAACGACCCCGCCATGCAGGAACGGCTGATCGACCAGGTGCTGGAGGTGCTGCGGGCCAAGAATTATGAGGGGCTGGACGTGGATTTTGAATTTGTCGCCCCCGAAAACCGGCAGGCGTATATCGATTTTATCGCCAGCCTGACCGCCCGGCTGAATGCGGAAGGGTATATCGTGGTGACGGCGCTGGCCCCGAAGACCTACGCCGAGCAGCCCGGGCTGCTTTATGAGGCGCACGATTATTCCGGGATCGGGGCGGTCAGCAACGCGGTGCTGCTGATGACGTATGAATGGGGCTATTCCGCCGGTCCGCCCATGGCGGTGTCGCCGATCGGGAGCGTGCGGCGGGTGCTGGATTACGGGGTCACGGCGATCGAACCCTCCAAAATCTATATGGGGATGCCGAATTACGGCTACGACTGGCCGCTGCCCTTTGAACGGGGCGTGACCCGCGCTCCGTCGATCGGGAATGTGGAGGCGGTCGATATTGCCGCCCGGTATGGGGCCGTCATCCTGTATGATGAGGCATCCCAGGCCCCGCACTTCAACTATTTCAACGAGGCGTGGACGGAACACGAGGTTTGGTTCGAGGACGCGCGCAGCGTCAGGGCAAAATTGGCCCTGGTGCCCGAATACGGCCTGGCCGGCGTGGGGTATTGGAACCTGATGCGTCCCTTTCCCCAGAACTGGCAGGTGCTCAACGCCCTGTATGAGATCCGGCGGGGACTGCCGTAAAAAAACATCGCCGGCAGGAGATCGAGTTTACTTCGGCGGGGGTTTGTGATAGAATCAACCGATAACGGACGTGCTGTGGGAAAGGACGGGGAACATATGAGCCGAGAGGCGATGGAAACGGTGAAACGGTATTATGATGAGACGGCGGAGCGGGAATGGGAACGGCTCGAGACCCATCCATTTGAATTCGACCTGACCACCTGGATGATGGACCGCTATATCCAGCCGGGCGATACCATCCTCGACATCGGCGGCGGGCCGGGGCGGTATGCCCTCCATTACGCGCGCAGGGGCTGTCCCGTCACTCTGGTGGACCTGTCGCCCGGCAATATCCGGCTGGCCCGGCAAAAGGCGGAGGAACAAGGCCTGTCCCTCATCTCCCACGCCGCCAACTGTCTGGAACTGGAGACGTTGGGACTCGGGACCTTCGATCATGTGTTTTTGATGGGGCCGCTCTATCATCTGCAGGAGGAAGCCGACCGGATCCGCAGCGTGGATCTCGCGCTGGAGCATCTTAGGCCGGGTGGGGTCTTTTACGCCTCGTTTATACTGGCGTTTGCCGGGATCCTGTACGACCTGCAGCATCCGGGCCATATCGTCGACGATACCGACAACCCGGCCACGCTCGCGCTCATCGAGGCGGTCGAAAACGGGACGGATTACAGCGGGCCGGGATTTACATCGGTTTATTTCCATCATCAGCGGAACATTCTCCCGTTCATGGAGACATTCGGACTGGAAAAACTCCATCTGTTCGGGCAGGAGGGGTTTTTGGCCCCTAATAAATTCGATCTGGCCGGGCGGGACAGGGCCGAGCGCGAACGGTGGCTGGAGCTGGCCAAGCGGACTATCGAACTGCCCGAGCTGCTGAACTGGTCGGAGCACGCCATGTATATCGGCAAAAAGCCGTGAGGCTATCCCGCCCGTCCGGCAAAATCGCCCGCCGGGGACACCTAGTGTCCCCGGCGGGCTTGTCAGCGGCTATTCTCTATGCTGCCTGGCTCTTGTCAGAATATCCCGGACGGTCCCGGTTTTATATTCGGTATATTCCGCCGGGGAATGCCGGAATTTTTGCGACGCTTCGATCTTCACGGCCCTTATACCGCTCAAACGACTCGCGGTCCATTCTCACATAACCCCGGAACGACAGCATATCGAATACCATCGGATTCTCTTTTTCATAGCAGTGGATGTGTTGCGTGTGATTGACGCCGTCGCCCGCCAGCTTGACAAAGTAGCGCCTGCCGGCCATGCCGCGCTCCCCTCTGGGAAGATAACCCGCCATTTCCATACGGTCCGTCAGCCCGTCCACGGCCGCGATATCCGTGACCAGGACGATGATGTCGAAAATCGGCTTTGCCCACATCCCTACGATCGAGGTGGAACCGACGTGCTGGATATCCACCGCCAGATCACCAAAAATGGCCGTCAACGCGGCCTTGACGGCCTCAAACTGTGTGGGCCATTGGCCGTCATAAGGAACGACGCGCATATCCCGCGGCATCTGTTCACCTCGCTCTTCACGAAAGCCGGATGCGCGATGCGCGACCGGCCGGCGGTCACCTCAAATGGAAGCTCATATCTCGTCCAGGATTTCCCGGCGGCGGCGGTCGTACTCCTCGGCCGTGATCAGCCCCTGCTGATGCAGGCCGCGCAGAGTTTCCAGGCGCTCCTCGGGGGATTTCGCGGGAGAAGACGGCTGAGGCGGTACGGCAGCGGGTGGCGGAGCCAGTCCGTCTGCCTCGTCCTCGATATGGATCACCCTCGACGGGACGCCCCTTTCCGAAAAGGCGTTGACGCCGTTCAAGATCGTGATGATAAGGGCGACGGCCGTCCAGAGGAGGCCGAAGGGGCCGAATTGGGGGATGACCACAAACAAGCCCAGGAGGATAAACACCACCCCGACCGCCAGCCCAAAAGCGGCGGCCGGTTTGCTCGGGCGGACTTCCATCCGTCTTTTCAAAGAATCGTCCCCTTTCCATGCGGCGGCGTCTCAGGAGCCGTCGCCTTTGTCCTTCCGGGATTTCCGGGGTTCTCTGGCCTCGGGAGGAGCCTCGGGCGTCAGGCTGTCGAGGATCCTGGCGGCGGCGATCCGGCGGGCATTCGCCTCGAGAGCCAGCCCGATGGCGAGCTGGTACATGGTCTCTTCCCCCTGGTCGGAGAGGGCGTCCACCCGTTCGGCAACCTCCCGCAGGGCGATGCTCTGGGCGTCCGCGAAATCTTGATACAGATCGCCGATCGGCTGGGTGGCGGTCAGCCCCCGCAGAGTGGAATCGATCTCGGGCAGGGACAGCACCGATTTTAACAGACAGATCATGAGAAGGCGGGAGAGATGCTCCCGCCCGTATTTTTTTTGATTGGGCCGGGGCAGCACACCGTCCTTGACATAGTTGTTGATCATGCTCGGCGTCAAAAGCCGCTCCCCTTCCAGGGAAAAAGGCTCGAGTTCTTTGCTCATCAGGGTGATGACCTGGTCCATATAGAGATCCAGCTCAGGCAGGCGGGACCAGGAAATCGGCTCATATTGCAGCACGGATTCCACCCATTGCCACAGCTTTTCCTCTTTTTCCTCCATACGGGCGTTTCCCTCCACTTTTGGAACGATTTGAATGTATAAAGTATAACATGATTTGCCATACTATTCAAGAAGGATCTCACGTACAGAACAAATTGTTAACAATCACGTAACATAGTTTTGAAAACTATGTGCTATGCTTATCTGCAAAGAGGCGATCGGGATGCAGGAGATTCGCAGCATCGCCCTGTGGGGAGACAGCGTCATGCGGGGCGTGGTATACGACGAACAGAGGGGCCGGTACGGTTTGTTGCCCGAAAACGCGGCGGACCGGGCCTCCAGAACGCTGGGGCTGACCCTGTACAACCGGTCCCGCATGGGCTGTACCGTGACGAAGGGGCTGTCCATTATGAAACGGGATATCGAAGCGGGAGTGGAACCGCAGGCGGCGCTCATCGAGTTTGGCGGCAACGACTGCGATTATGACTGGGCCGCCATTGCGCGGGAGCCGGAAAAAGAGCACCAGCCCAAAACGCCTTTAGGCCTTTTTACGGAGCGGCTGCGGGAGATGGTGGCCCTGGCGCGGCAAAAAGGGATGCGGCCGGTGATGACCACCCTTCCGCCCATCCATGCCCGCCGGTATTTCGATTTCTTTACCCGGGGCGGGCTGTCCCGGGAGAACATCCTCCTCTGGCTGGGGGATGTCGAACGCATCTATCGGTGGCATGAACGCTATAATGGCGCGGTGATCCAGACCGCACGGGACTGCGGGGTGCCCTTGATCGACGTGCGGGACGCGTTTTTGTCTGAGCGGCGGTATGGGGAGCTCCTCTGTGCCGACGGCATCCATCCAAACGCCGGAGGGCACGCCCTTATCCAGCGGGTCTTGGAAGGCTTTGGGCTTGACGTGCAAGGGAACCGGGCGGTGGGCGCCTGATGTTGAGTGCCACTAAGCGGTACGCCCCGAAAGCGTACCGCTTTTTTGACGCTGATATACGGATTCCGCCGCAGGCCTGGCCGGCCGTCACGTCGGGCCAAGGCGGCAAACCCTTGCCGTATACTGAAAAATGAAAACGGTTATCGTGCCTATAGGCGGATCCCATCGTCCCTGGCCCGGATGCTTCCTCTGGAAGCATCCGGCTTTTTGTATGCGGCACCGGCGCGTAAGCGCCGAGACGGGCATGCGAACACCCTTGTTAAAAAGTTAAAGCAGATCTAAACTGCGCGTAACATCCTCCTAACAGAAGGGACTTAAACTGAACCCCGGACAAGAGAAAAACAACGAGATTGTTAGGAGGAAGCAAGCATGCTGAAAAAAATCATGGCCCTGTCCGCGGCGGCCCTGCTGGGACTGGCCGGACTGACGGGCTGCACGGCCGGAGAAGTGGGCGCCAACTCGTCTGTACCCGGAACAGACACCGGCAAGAGCGGGTCGGGCGATACCAGCACGGCGGCGAAGCTGACCGGCAGCCTGGTGATGGCGGGTTCCACCTCGATGGAGAAGGTCTGCGGAGCCCTTGGCGAGGCCTTCGGCGACAAGCATCCCGAGCTGACCATCGATTTGCAGGCGACCGGCTCGGGCGCGGCGATTACCGCCCTGAACGACGGTACGGCCCAGATCGGCAACCTCTCCCGTGCGGTCAAGGACAGTGAAAATCCGGACGGCAAGTATGAGGCCATCACCATCGCCTTGGACGGCATCGCGATTATCGTCCACAAGAACAACGCCGCCGCCGATCTGACGGCCGAGCAGCTCGCCTCTATTTTCAAAAAGGAAGTCACCAACTGGAAAGACGTGGGCGGCCCGGACAAGGCGATCACCGTTATCGGCCGGGAAACCGGCTCGGGTACCCGGGACGGCTTTGAAGAGGTCGTGAAGGTCAAAGACGCCTGCCAGTATGACGCGACCCTCGATTCCACCGGCGCCGTGGTGGCCCGGGTGGCGTCGGATGAAGGCGCGATCGGGTATGTCTCCTTCGCCTCGGTGGGCGACGGCGTCAAGGCCCTGAAGGTGGGCGGCGTGACCCCCTCCGAATCCACCATCGCCGACAAGACCTACGTTATCCAGCGCCCCTTCGTCCAGGCGTATATCAAAGATACCAAGGATGTCCGGGTACAGGCGTACATTGAGTTCCTCAAAACCGATGAAGCGCAGAAGCTGATTCGGGACGCCGACCTGGTGCCCCAGAAGTTCTGGTGAGACAGAATACCCAATAGCTCTTAAGGCGGCCCGCCCCGGATTTTCCGTGGCGGGATCCGTCATGCAGGGGCTTCGATATGAGAGAGGATCGGGAGGATCTGCCATGCAGGCGAGTATGAGCAATGAAAAAGCGGAGGCACGCAGCCGGATACGGAGCCGGGCGGCAGCATTGCTGGCGGCCGCTGCCGCGGGGCTGCTGGTCGTCCAATTCTTTTTCCCTTTTGTGACCTTCCGGCCGGACGGAACGGCCTATACCTTCACATCCCTTCAGATGGTCACCGGATTCCTGCGGTTTCAGGAGACAGCGGTGGCGGTTCCGTGGACGGGCAAGCTCGCCGTTTTGCTGCCGCCCCTGCTGGCGGCTGCGGGGCTCATCCTGCTCTTCCTACGGCGGACCGGCGTCTCCGCCGTATGTTTCACTCTGGCGGCTCTCGCCGGGATCGCGACGATGATGGTGTGCAACGCCATGTCCTCCGTCTTCATGCAGGCGGGGGCCAGCGTGATGAGCACGGCCTTCCACTGGCCTCTGGCAGCGGTGCCCCTGTGCGGGATCGCCGCGGCGGTGGCCGTCCAGGCCACCAAGGGCGCCGAACGGCTGATGGAGGCGGTGTTCCGGGTGTTCGCCTGCCTGTCCGTCGGCTCGGTAGCGGTCATTACACTCTATATGATCGCGGCGGGGGCCCCCGCCATCGCGGAAATCGGTCTGTTTGAGTTTCTGACCGGTACGGTCTGGAGCCCCAATCAGGGGCAGTACGGGATCCTCTATATGATCCTCGCTTCGATTGCAGGGATGGGCGGCGCCATTCTCATCGGGGTGCCGGTGGGGGTGCTCACGGCGGCCTTCCTCGCCGAGCTGGCCCCCCGCAGGCTGGCAGGGCTGGTCCGGCCGGCGGTGGAGCTTCTCGCCGGGATCCCCTCTGTCATCTACGGCTTTTTCGGCATGATGGTGGTGGTGCCGTTCATCCGCCGGATGTTCCCGGGATCCATCGGGGACAGCCTTCTCGCGATGATCCTGATTCTGGCGGTCATGGTGCTGCCCACCATCATCCAGGTATCCGAAACCGCCCTGCGGGCGGTGCCCGCTTCCTATCGGGAGGCTTCCCTGGCCTTGGGGAATACCCGGATCGGCACCATATTCCGGGTGATGCTCCCCGCCGCCCGGTCGGGAATCCTGGCCGGGGTGATCCTGGGGGTGGGCCGGGCTATCGGGGAAACCATGGCGGTCATCATGGTGTGCGGGAATACGGTCAATTTCCCGGAGCTTCTCAAGGCCGTCCGTCCCCTGACCACCGGGGTGGTGCTGGAGCTGAGCTATTCCTCGGGCCTCCACCGTCAGGCCCTATTCAGCATCGGCCTGGTCCTGTTCGTCTTTATCATGATCGTCAACATTGCCTTTACCGCGCTGTCCAAGAGGGGGGTGAGGATCGATGGCAAGGAATGAGAGGACGGCCTTCACCCCGGCGGGGACCCTGTCCCTGCACCGGAAACGCCGGCGCCCGAAGGACGCCCTTCTCGGCGGTCTGATCGTCTTCTGCGCCGCACTGACTGTGGCGGTGCTCGTCGGGCTGATCGGGTATATTCTGATAAACGGCCTGCCCCACGTCTCCTGGGAGTTCCTGACCGGCACCTATTCCGCCCGGGATGAGGCGAGGCGGGGGATCCTGCCCATGCTGATCAGTACCTTGTACATCGTGGTGCTCACCTTGTTGATCGTCACCCCCGTCGGCCTGTCCAGCGCGATCTATCTGACCCAGTATGCGAAGCAGGGGCGGCTGGTGCGGGTTATCCGCTTCGCCACCGAGGTGCTCTCGGGCGTGCCGTCGGTGCTGTTCGGCCTGTTCGGCTACACCGTGTTCTGCCATATGCTGGGGCTCGGCACTTCGATCCTGGCGGGCTGCCTGACCATGACGCTCTGCATCCTGCCCACCATCGTGCGCACCACGGAGGAATCCCTCCTGGCCGTCCCTGAAAGCTACAAGGAAGGGGCGCTGGCTTTGGGGGCGAGCCGGCTGCGGGTTGTAATGGGGATGGTGCTGCCCTGCGCCATGCCCGGCGTCCTCACCGCCGTCATCCTGGGGATGGGACGGATCGTGGGGGAATCGGCGGCGTTGATCCTGACTTCGGGACTGGCCACCGGGATGCCGAAAAGCCTGTTCGGGCATATCCTGAACAGCGGCCGCACCCTGACCCTGCACCTATACCAGACCGCCCGGGAGGCGGTGGATCCCGACGCATTCAACATCGCCTTTGCCACCGCGGCAGTATTGCTGATACTGGTGTTTATCCTCAACCGGCTGGCCGGCCTGCTCTCCCGCCTGCTGAAAAAAGGCGGATGAGTGGGGTACAGGAAAGGAAGGAACGACAGCATGGCATCCCAAACCAAGATTTCGATTCAGGACCTGCATCTGCATTACGGGGACTTCGAGGCCCTGAGGGGCATTACCATGGAGATCCCCTCTCATGAGATCACAGCCTTCATCGGGCCGTCGGGCTGCGGCAAATCCACCTGTATCAAGACCCTCAACCGGATGAATGATCTCATTCCGAACTGCCGCATCACGGGGAACGTCTCGATCGACGGCGAGGATATCTACGATCCCCGCACCGACGTCACCCTGCTGCGCAAGCGGGCGGGCATGGTGTTCCAGAAGCCGAACCCGGTTCCCAGGAGCGTATATGACAACAGCGCCTACGGCCCCCGGGTCCACGGCATCAAATCAAAAAAGAAGCTTGACGAACTGGTGGAACGCTCTCTGCGGGGGGCCGCCCTCTGGGACGAGGTGGGGGATAGGCTGCACAAATCCGCCCTGGGCCTGTCGGGTGGGCAGCAGCAGCGGCTGTGCATCGCCCGCGCCCTGGCGGTGGAACCGGACGTCCTGCTCATGGATGAACCCACCTCCGCGCTCGACCCCATCTCCACCCTCAAAATCGAGGATTTGATGCAGGAGCTGAAAAAGGACTATACCGTGGTGGTGGTCACCCACAACATGCAGCAGGCGGGACGGATCGCCGACAAGACCGCATTTTTCCTGCTGGGGGAGCTGGTGGAATACGGGGAGACTGCCGTCATGTTCAGCACCCCGTCCGACAAGCGCACCGAGGATTACATAACCGGCCGTTTCGGCTGACAAAGGAGCGAACGATATGCCCAGAACCCTGTTCGACGAGGAACTCGCCCGCCTGCACGCCGATCTGGCGGAGATGGGCCGCCGGGTGGACGCACTCATGCAGGACGCCATCCGCTGCCTGAAATCCATGGACCGGCCTCTGGCCCGGCGGATCGTCCCCCGGGACGCCGAGATCAATACCATGGAAAAGACCATCGAGCACAGCTGTATGAACCTGCTGGCCCTCCAGCAGCCGCTGGCCCGGGATCTGCGGGTCATCACCGCCACCCTGAAAATCCTGACCGATATGGAGCGGGTGGCCGACCAGTGCGCGGATATCTGCGAAATCCTGTCCACCGTGGCGGGCATGGCGGGCCAAACGGCCTCTCCCAGGCTGTTGCGGATGTTCGGAAAAGCCAGGTCCATGTTCGCCGGGGCGCTGGACGCCTATCTGCGCCGGGACGCCGAAGCCGCCCGTACGGTCTGCGGCATGGACGACGAGGTGGACGCGCTGTTTTCCTCCTCCATCCTCGATTTGTGCGGGCAGCTCGAACACCATCCCTCTTCCGTGCCCTCGACGGTGGATTTCATGTTCATCGCCAAATACATCGAGCGGATCGGCGATCACGCCACCAACATCGCGGAATGGGCGATTTTTGTGGAGACCGGCATCCATCCCAATCTCAACGATGCTGCCGCCCCGGCCATGCCGGCAGGGGAGGAAAAAGTCCTCGACAAGGGTCCGGACGAGGATATATAATGGAGATGTCCCACATAGACTGAACAGAAAGGGCGGAACGCCATGCCGCTGATTTATATTGTGGACGACGAGCCCCATATCCGCCGCCTGGCCTCTATCGGCCTGCGCGACGCCGGCTTTGAAACGGCGGAGTTTTCCGAAGGCGGGGTGCTGCTGCATGCCATGCGGCAGAAATTGCCCGATGCGGTTCTGCTCGACTGGATGATGCCGGGCCAGGACGGCATCGCCGTCCTGCGGACCCTGCGCGGCGATCCGGCCACCCGGCCGGTGCCCATTTTGATGATGACCGCCCGGGCCGACGAGGTGGACCGGGTGCTCGGCCTGGAGATGGGGGCGGACGATTATATCACCAAGCCCTTCAGCGTCAAGGAGCTCGCGGCCCGTGTCCGCGCGGTCATCCGGCGGCAGGAATATCTGAGCGCCGCCGGGGAGCCGGTGCTGTCCGGCCATGGCATCACGCTGGACTATGCCCGCCGTGCCGTGACCAAAAACGGCCTTCCGGTAGAGCTGACCCATCGGGAATTCGAGCTGCTGTACACCCTGATGAAGACGCCGGGCCGGGTATTTACCCGGGAGATGCTGCTCGACACGGTCTGGAAGGTGGATTTTTACGGGGATACCCGTACCGTCGACGTACATGTCCGGTATCTCCGGCAAAAGCTGGAGGACGAGCCGGACAATCCAAAGCGCATCCTGACCGTCCGAGGTGTGGGATACCGCTTCGCGGAATAAACGCAGTCCCCAGCCGTCCGGCTGGGAAAGGGGGCGGGAGAGATGAGAAAACGGTTTTTCCGGGCGGCCACAGTGTCCATCATCGCAGGGCTGCTCATCGCGTTTCTGTTCGCCGTGCCGCTGATGCAGCAGGTGTATACCGATGAGATTCGGGAGCGGCTGACTGCCGTGCTTGCCCTGACCGGCGAAATGGAGACGCCGGATGAGGCGCTGCCGGAGACCATCGCCCGCTTGAGCAGCCGTCTCGCTGAAGAGGAGGCGCCCGTCCGTCTGACGGTGCTCGACGGGCAGGGACGCGTGCTGGCAGACAGTGCGGCGGATGCCGGCGAGATGGAGAACCATGCAGACCGGCCCGAGATCCGGGCGGCGGTGATGTCGGGCGCCGGTGAGGATGTCCGGCAGAGCACCACCACCGGCGGCCGGCAGATGTATATGGCCCGTCGGATCGCCGGAGAGGACGGTGTGGTGCGGATATACCGGGCGAGCGTCTCTCTGGGCGGAACCAATCAGGTGCAGGGCACCCTGTGGCTGTGCGGCGGCGTGGGAATCTTCATGGGGCTGGTAGCCGCCCTAATCAGCGCCCATTATGCTGCCGGGCGGGTGGTAGAACCCCTTCAGTCTCTGACGGGCGCGGCCCGGGCCATGGCCGAGGGAGATACCCCGGTCAAGGTGGAGGGAGCGCCGGATGAGATGGGAGAACTGGCAGGCGCTTTCAACACCATGTCCGACCGTCTGGCTGCCGCCCGCGCGGAGCTGGAACAGACGAACGACCGTCTGGCCGGGATCCTGCAGGGGATGGACGACGGCGTGCTGGCTGTGGACGCCGGGGGTCGGATCCTGCTGATGACCCATCGGGCCAGGGAGCTTCTGGGAGACTGCCCGGCCACCGTCCGCCGTCTGGGCGAATGCGGCGCACATTACCTCGCCGTCGGGGAAATCCTGGACCGGGTGATGCGGGAGGGCGGCCCTATCCGTGAAACCCTCGCCCTTGCGCCGGAGGAACGGGTCGTCCAGGTCTATGCGGCCCGGGTCAGCGGGGATCCCGAAGGCGGAGCCCTCGCCGTGTTGTCGGATGTGACCCGCCTGCGCAAGCTTGAGCAGATGCGCAGCGATTTCGTCGCCAATGTCACCCACGAGCTCAAGACACCCCTGACCTCCATCCGGGGGTATATCGAACTGTTGAAATCGGGGGAGCGGGATCCGGAAACCGCCCGTTCCTTCTATGAGATCATCGAGATCGAAGCGGAGCGATTGCAGAAACTGACCGACGATCTGCTCCAGCTCTCTGAAATCGAAAATAGGGGATCGGAGCCGGATGTGCCTCTTGCCTCCCTTGCCGAGACGGTGGAACGGGTGGCCGAATCCCTCCGGCCCGAGGCGGAAGCGAGGGGAATCCGCCTGCATATCTTTGTTCCGCCGGAACTCGGGGTGCGTGCCCATCCACGCCGGCTGTACCAGCTGATGAAGAACCTGATGGAAAACGGGATCAAATACAATCGGGAGGGCGGGGCCTTGAACGTCAGTGCCGCCACCGAGCGGGGGACATTGGTCATCCGGGTCCACGATACCGGCATCGGTATTCCGCCGGAGCATCAGGATCGGATTTTTGAGCGGTTTTACCGGGTGGACAAGGGACGGAGCCGGGAGCTCGGCGGCACCGGACTGGGGCAGTCCATCGTCAAGCATATCGTCGGCCTGTATGGCGGGGACGTCGGCGTGGCGAGCGAAGTGGGGGTGGGCACCACCTTCACCGTGAGGTTCCCCATGCCATAGCGGGCATCCCGGACCGGTTGGGAACGTATGCATAAAATGATGACCACCCAAACTCCCGGGGCCCGAGGCCCCCGGGTTCGGTTCGGCACGGGGCTAAAAAAATGCGGTAGCCCAAAGCCTGGGGCCGCAGCCCTTTATCGAATATCGTCGGTTCGGGCGGCCGCGCCACCGCCGGTTTTCCTAAAAGAAAACCGGCTGACCATCTGGGGTCCGGGGGAACCCCGGGGGCGTTTTTGCATCCTTTTGTCGCTACGAGCTGAAACTCGGACAAAAGGATGTGGCCGCGCATTCGATGTCCTTTTTAGAAGGACTGCGTTCTTTATGCGCGGACAACCCGCCATACCCGTCTTTTTCAGGTCTGGCCTGATGGCCACCCCCTTTCTTGACGACAAGAAGGCCGGGTCGAACGCCGTCGAAATCATACGTGGCCTGCC
>ERZ856578.3307-NODE-3307-length-24456-cov-3.787481_pt1 | contig 24456 bp, 22 predicted proteins | sample MGYA00514384_ERZ856578 | MGnify/ENA primary metagenome ERZ856578 (study PRJEB29103, sample SAMN06111958) | human gut metagenome | biome: human gut; feature: ankylosing spondylitis patient; material: healthy_person | host: Homo sapiens | place: China:Hangzhou... | reverse complement strand
CCCCTCTCGTGGCGCCAGTCAGCTTATCGACTGTGACCAAATTGGAATTCTGATCCACCGCATAGATCTGACCGTCTGCCTCGTTGTAGGTCATGTCATACAGCAGGGTGTCCAGGTCAGCCACGAGCGTGGTATCGGTCAGATTGCTGGCTGGCATAACGTACAGGCTGCCTGTAGAGGTGGCGCCGAAGATGTAAGAATCCACCATCGTAGAGGCCAGGAACTTTCCGTCGCTCTCAGCATAGGATGTCTGTGCGTTTTCGTAAGTCGATGTAGTTGTGAGGGAGACCCAATACTGTCTAAGGACATTAAATCCAATCATTGCAGGCAGCGCAGTGGGATCACCGATTTGCTGGTCAATTACATAGGTGGTGGTGTTCATGGCGTAGTCATAAACCTGCAGCAGGAACCGGGTTCCGTTGATGTTCGTCAAATCCAGAGTATATTGGGCTGTTTCGCCGGGTAATATCTCTGCTTTAGAGCCAGTGACTGCCAAGCGGGTGGCTCCGCTGCTGTTATATAATGCTACACCGGCAATATATTGGTTGTCTTTTGCAGTGACCGTCAAGGTATTGCCCGAGATGGAAACAGCGTTATTTCCAACCAGCTCGGGTGCGGTATTGTCAATGACCATGGGGACGGACAATGTGGCGCCTTCGCCCAATGCATCCCAATTGATATACAAATCCTCGCCTACATAAGATGCGTAATATTCCGGAGCCAAGGTCATGGTAGCCAGAATTTTGTCACCCTCATTTCCCGCGGGGACGCAGGGACGCGGAAAATACCGCGTAATTCCGTAGTTCATCCAGGTGCCGCCCAGTTCGTAGAAGAAAGCGCTACTGATTGCAGAGAAGCCGAGGGAGTATGTCAGCTTGTCCTGGGTGAGGTTATGCACCTCGAATTTTGCGCCAACGGCGTTGCGAATGGAGGTAAAGCTAATGCCAGCCAGCACGTCGCCGTTTTGATTGTTGATGGCGTTGCGATCCGGCATATAGGACTCGTCGGCTACGACGGGATTTCCGCCATAGGAATAGGCGCCGTCGGCGGCATGGGCGGCATAAGTCACACCCAGGCAGTTGGTGTATGTATAGCCCACATAAGACGTGCGCTTCTCCATGTTGCTCTGATACTCGGCATAGCAGCCCACGTCAAACATGGAAGATTCTGTCCAACCGCCGTAGAAGCCCAGCACCGGGATCGAATGCTCCGTACCCTCGACGCCTTCCGGGGTGGTTGCACCTTTGGCATACACGAAGCCTTCCACATAAGCGCCGCAGGGGTACTTCTCGCTGAGTGTAGTTCTTGCGCTGTCCTTCAGCGTGGCAGTGACGGTCACAGTGGCGGAGCCGTTTGCAGGAACCGTAACACGAGAACCGGTGTCAAACGTCACGGTCATGTCCAGAGGCGTTGTTCGGGTGTCCATATAGTCGCCCTGATCCTGATCAAGGTTCACGCTGTCGGTAAAGACGTCCTGGGTAAAGAAATCGGCAGACAAATCGTAGGTTTTCTCCGCAGCAGTCAGGTTGTAGAGGGAGAAGGAGAACGTATACGTTCCCTTCCGCTCCGGGTCGTCTCCCAGCTCCACCTTGACCTTGCCATCGGCATAGGATTTTGTGGCGTTGGCTTTCATCAGAATGAAAGAGTCGGCAGCAATTGCTTTCCCCACGTTTGCCAGGCCAGCGCCCTGCTGCAAAATGGAGTAGTAGCCATCGGTTCCGTCGCCATGGTCTTCCAACATGGGGACTGCGGTGGACATCAGCAAACTCTGGGCCAGTGTACGGGGGGTAAGGCCGGTTTTCTCTGTCAGATTTTCTTCCCGGATGTACTGCGCTACCAGGGCAGCCATACCGGCAACCTGGGGCGATGCCATAGAGGTACCGGACATGGACTCGTAGGCGGTACCGCCAGCCACAGAGCCGTCCACGGAGTAGATATTGCCACCGGGAGCGGTGATCTCGGGCTTCATCTCCAGGGATCCGGGAACACCCCAGCTGGAGAAGGAGCTCATGGTGTTGTATTTGTTGTCGTAGATCGTGCTGTCAACGCCTTCCTCTACAAACAGGGTGCCCTGATAGTAAAGGACGTTGCCGGCTTCGTCGGTCACGGGCGTTGCATTGGCTTGCAGGAGGGCACGTTCTTCCTGTGTGATGGAGACAACGGGCTCAGTCCGTTTGTAGTTAGACAGATCCATGTGAATGCTGCCGGGTTCATTGTTGTAAATGATTGTGGCAATGGCACCGGCCGCTACGGCTTGCGTAGCCTTTTCTGCAAATTCGAGGGTACCACGAGAGCAAACTGCCACAGCGCCTTTCAAAGCGTCTCCCACAGCTGCCCAATCCTGGGCTGTGCCAAGACCATCAATCAGGATATAGGTCTGCTCACCGGCGAGGGTGGACAGGGGCTGGTTGCGATAGGTAGTACCTTCCGTGTAGAAAATCGAATGATCCCCAACCGTAAAATATGGGCCGGTATATCCGGCGTTGTCAACGGAAGCAACGGATAGGGAATTGGTATAGGTACCCGGGGAGCCGGCAGTCAACATGCTGACATCGTCGGAATATAGATATCCCAGGTTAAAGGCTTCCGTGGGCCAGGCGCCGGCGTTGCCGATTGACATGGTAACCACGACGCCGGAAGAGGACAGGCTATCCAGAATCCGCTGGTAGTACGGCTCAGAATTTGTGGAGTTGCCGGGATTGGAGGAGCCAAGAGAGAGGTTCACGGAGTCACAGCCCAGGACAATGGCGTCTTCAATGGCAGCCAGGTAGTCGCTTTCATAGGCGCCGCCTTTTTTGCCAAAGACCTTCATCGCGATGATCTGTGCGTCCGGCGCGACGCCCTGTGCATGCACGGAACTCAACGCCTCGGCATATGTTCCGTCGCCGTTGGGGATGTAAGCGTTTGCGGCGGCAATGCCCTCTACATGGGAGCCGTGCTCACCCTGCCTGTCATTGTCATGGGTGATATCGGTATCCTTGTCCACATAGTTATAGCCAAAGGGGATTTTGGTGCTGACGTAAAGCTGCTCGGCGGAGACTTGGCCGCTGATGTGCAGCTGACTCAAAACCTCCGAGATTTGATCTGCATCCAGCAGATTGTAATCCGATACGGCTTTGTCGGCGTTGGATGCTTGCTGTGCCAGGGAATAGTCAAAAGCACCTGCGTCGAAGGACTGGTGATCGGTGTCAATGCCGGTGTCAATCACGGCAATTCTGGTTCCTGCACCGGTGTAGCCGGCGGCGTAGGCGGGGGCGACGCCGATCATGGAAGAGGAGGTGGACGTATTGGGGTGATCCGGTTCCTCTGCCGTGACTGTGGCGGGATCATAGCGGGTTTCCAGGTACACCTTCTGTACGCCGGGGATTTGCTCAATGGTCGAAATCTGACCGTAAGGGACATTGGCAGAGATGATATTGGCTGCCAAGGTCAGATTCCAGACCACGTCCAGGCTGGTTCCTGTTGCACGCTCAATTTTCGCCTGGATGCTGCGCTGTTCCTTCTCTAGATTTGCGCGATAGGCCACTGCTTGCTCGTTCTGGGCAATGCCATCGCTGGAGAAGCCGGCTGCAATGGTGGAAGCCGGTTTTCCGATAATAGAGACACGGACGATGTCTGTGTCTGCATAGCCCGGCTCAGTCGGCTCTTCTAGTTGCCTTGACAAAGGGGTGGCGGAAACTTCGGAGTTATCCACTTGCGTGACGCTGAGCTTTGCACCATTGTCGGCTGGATTTATGGCGTTGGCGGGAGCGATGAGCCCTACGAACAAAGCCAGAATCAACAGCATGGAGGCAAAGCGCATGGAAATGTGTTTCTTCATAATATTTCTCCTTTTCTAGATGTTTTGCCGGAAAGTGGCCGACAGCTCCTCAAAAACTGGTGTGAGCGGCACCAATTCAAGATTCTTGGAATACGAAAAGGTTGCATTCTATCAAGGTGGTCATGTTGCCTGCTTGGGGCTCTGGTTTCGGTGCAGGACATTACTAGGTTGCGTACCTCTCTGCAATCATAGCGCAGATTTAATATAGCATAGTTTTTAGTGAAAAGAAAGGCGGCAGGTTTGGGAAAAAATCACAAAACCTGCCGCTTAAAGGGCCCTATTTTTCTTAGTTTATGAAAAAAGTTCGCAAAACGTCGTGAGCCTTACGGTATTGACGATTGGCTAGGTACCACTCCTCCAGCCAGGCCGCATAAAACTGAAGAAATCCCATAGGGAGTGAACTCTTCATGCTGTGAATGCAGGAGATTAGGATTCCGCCATACTCTGGATCCTTGAGGTAGTTCGGATTCTCCAGGCGGATGTGTACCAGTTGGTATATTTGCTTGAAAATGTCACGAATTTGATCTGTTTCCCCAGATGTACCTTCTAACAGTACGGTCAGAGGCGCCGCCAGCATTTGGTCCAGTGCTGCCTGGGCCTTTTCTTTCTGCCCGATCTGTGCATAGCAAATGGCCAGCTTTTGAAAATATACGGCTTCGTTCCAGGGGTGTTCCAGCAAATGACGCAAAGCATCCTCTGTCAGCCCCAGCTGGAGTTCCGTGGTAGCAAGATTATAGGCGATAATCGCCACGTCTTTTGCGCGGCCTAAGCTTCGAGCCATGCGGATTGCGGTGGTATAGTACTCGCGAGTTTGCGTTAATTGATTCAAGCAGCTGTAGCAGGCAGCCAGATTTCCGCAGCACTCCATCATGATCAGCAGGCTTCCCTCGCGATATGCCATATCCATACCCTGCCGGAAGCAGGCAGCGGCTCTTGCGTAATCTCCTCGCCAAAAAGGCCGCTTCCCCGCCTCAAGCAGAAAATAGCTCTGATCAGACGTTCGGAGCAGCTTCTGAAACTGTTCCGTCAGACACAAGTACAGATTATACTGCCGGTCGTCCATGACAGCTACATAGTCTTCCACATTCTCTGGCGCCTTGCCGGAGGTGAGCCAAGTGAGCATCAGCCAGTCCAAGAAAAAGGGGCTGTTCTGAAGTTCTTTCTGACGCTGCGCCAATGCTGGTTTCAGCTCGTCAATCTGTTCACCAGAAAATAGACGATCGTACCATTCTTCAAACCAGGCGGACGTCTCTTGACAAAACGCCGGGTCATCCTGCCATTCGATTCCCAGGCGGTGCAGCAAGAGACGCAATATTTCAGGACTTCCCTCGGCTTTTCCCTGCTCGATTTTGGATAAATAGGAGACAGCGCAAATACCGGCGCATAGAGTCGTCTGAGACCAATTTAGTACTTGGCGTTGCCTGTAAATAATAATTCCTTGTAATCTTCTACACATATCAATAAAAATAAAATCCAAATTTTCAATAGGAAACGAACGAGCGCTAAAGAAAAATCACCCGACCAAATCAATCGGGTGATTTATGGCAAAGCCGTCAAATAGTCTACGAGCCTGAACCGTTGCATTTTACAGGGGGTTAAGTTTCGCCGTGTGACGGGTTTGCGTTGAGCTTCCGGGTGAAAACTGAGGACAAAAGAATTTATCAAATGGCTTTCCTACTATATAATGCAAGGGGTCGGGGCTTCTGAGGAGCCTTGACTTTTTTTCGTTTCAGAGCAATACATAGAGCCGGAGGTGATCAAAATGGATCAAAATCAAATCGAGCTCCTGACCTTCCTTCATGACCACGGAATCGGCTATGAAAAGATCGCTGCCATGCTGGAAGTTTCAACGATTACTGTCCGGCGCGCTTGTGCCAAAGTCGAGAAGGAACGGGAACTTACGGATTCACAGTACCCCGTCTGTAAGGAGTGCGGAAAGAAAATCATATATGAGCGCAAAACAAGACCTCGGCTTTTCTGCTGCAGAAAGTGTAATCAGTCCTGGTGGAACAAGCGACGCTACACATCCGGCAGAGCCAGTGACGATGCGCGGCAGTGCCCTGTCTGCAAGCAGACATTTGTGGTGAATAAGAACTCGCCGCAGAAATACTGTTCTCAGGAGTGCTATCGGAAGGGCAGGTACGGTAACTATGAATGAAGAAACGGCAAGGCGGGAGATGGACTACAGAATCGGCGAAAATATTCTTTTGCACATGGCGCTGAACGGACTCCTTACGGAGAAAGAGTATGAGAAGCTGCGCAATGAACTTCTGGACATCTATCAACCCGTCGTGGGAGAATTGGAGCGTGGGTTGTTATGCCAAAGAAGAAAGTCACTCAAGTAGAGTTCGTTCCTGCGCTTACAGCCAATGTGGATGCCGCACCGCAGAAACGCAAGGTTGCCGCCTACGCCCGTGTATCCACGAGTTCCGAGGAGCAGGAAACGAGTCTTTTCGCACAGCGGGAGTACTACGAGGATCTCATCAGAAACAATGTAACCTGGGAGTTTGCCGGCATCTACTATGATAACGGATTGTCCGGTCTGTCCTACAGGAACCGTGACGGCTTCAACCGCATGATTTCCGATGCCCTCGACGAGAAAATCGATCTCATCATTACAAAGTCAATCTCCCGCTTTGCACGAAATACCGTTGATACTCTGTTCACGATCAGAAAACTGAAGGATGCGGGAATAGAGGTATACTTCGAAAAGGAGCACATCCATACGCTTGACGCTGCCGGCGAATTTCTAATTACGCTTATGAGTAGCCTTGCCCAGGAGGAAAGCCGCAGCATCTCAGAAAATGTTACATGGGGTCAGCGGAAGCGTTTCTCTGACGGCAAATACTCCGCTCCGTATTCCCGCTTCCTTGGATATGACCGTGGAAAGGACGGTTATCCGGCAGTCAACAAAAAGGAGGCACAGATTGTTAAGTTGATCTATCGCCTGTGGCTGCTCGGCGAAAGTGACGGCGCTATCTGCGGCTACCTTGAGCGACATCAGATTCCTGCACCAGATGGAAGAGAGCAATGGAGCGGAACAACGGTCATGAGTATTCTCACAAGTGAAAAATACAAGGGGGATGCTCGACTTCAAAAGTCATTTACGGTGGATTTCCTCAACAAGCGAAAGAAAAAAACGAGGGCGAAGTCACGCAGTATTATGTTGAAGATGGGCACGAGGCCATCGTATCTTCTGTTGTGTTCGATATGGTGCAGGAAGAAATCCGGCGTCGCGCTGCGCTGTGCCGGAGATACAGCTGTACATCTCCGCTCTCAGCAAGGATCATTTGCGGTGTGTGCGGAGCGTTTTACGGTGCAAAGACCGCACATACCCACGGCAAGTATGAGTATGCGTTTTGGAGGTGCTCCAATTTCTATGACGGCGGGAAACACGCTCCGACCGTAAAGCATGAGATTGTACAGACTGCCTGCCGTATGGCTATCGAAGAAGTGATTGCGGCACGTCCGCAAATCATCAAGCACTGCGCCAACCTTCTATTACACTTGCATGGAGAAAAGATCACCCAGGGAGTGATTGAAGAATTCTTGGAGATGGATCAAACACTATGGGAGGATGGGTGGTTTCTGCGCACGTTGATTTCCCGCATCTATGTCATGCAGGACGGGCAGTTGAAGATGTTTTTTATTGACGGCACGATCAGCCAATTTGATATGAACAGGCAGAAAAAATCCGTCCGTGAGAAAACTTCGCCTCCGATACCGCCGCTTCCTCCACAAAAGAATATGCAACTGCAGCCCCACGAACCGGGACAGAGACTCAGCGATGATATTCGGGAAGAGATCCGCTATCTGCGGCTCCGCGGAATCGGCTATAAGCGTATTGCCACAGAACTCGGTCTATCATTAAATACCGTCAGAAGTTTTTGTGTTCGGCACGGGCTCGGAGGAAATCGGAATGCGGACGGGACCGTACAGCATCCCTGCCGCTACTGCGGCAAAGATGTGCCGCAAACGCCGCACAGACGGGAGAAATTCTACTGCTCGGACAAATGCCGCTGTTCTTACTTTTATGAGCAGAAGAAAAAGACAGCAGCCAAGGATGAGGGTGCCAGCGGTGAGCAGAAAGTGAAATAACCGTTTCCTCTAATGGACGCAACCTGTCGGAGATTCCGACAGGTTGAAGTGATTGGCTTTATGGCGGTGCCCCTATTGGAAAGACAAAGGCTTCCGAAGCAGATGCCATCGATTGCGGTGCAGCTTCGGAAGCCCGGTTATGTTTATAGCAATGTGCCGGTGATGGTCGGCGTCGACTCCGGTGATTCCTCCAGGATATGTGTGCTCATGATACGGCTTCCGGCGTACATAAGATATTTTACGCCGCTTGCCACAGCCATTTCTTCGGCGGCTGCCTGTTTTGCCTTTACCACAGTATCATCGATCTTATTGTCACCCTTGACCTCGATAAGCTGATAGGAGCCATCCGTCATCTTTGCAAGGAAGTCGGGATAGTACTGGCGGATTCTGCCGGACTCCGGGTCGTAGTAGTGGACAGAGAGATCGCCCTGGTTGGAGGTAAACATACCTGTGAAGTACACCTCCGCGACCTTGCCGCTCGTGATGTACTGCATAAAGCATTCCTTCTCCGGCTTTGAGTCAAAGCAATAGGTGTCGGCGTGGAAGCTCTTTGCGATTTCTTCGGGTTTAAAGCCGGGATAATGGTTTGTAAGCACAAGGTCGTCCTTTGCGGAGAACTCATAGTATCCGGCATCCTTAGGCTCGTGCAGCAGTACCAGTTCTTTGTCCTCGGTTTTCAGTTCCGAAGTGACATCAAACAGCGCATGGAATACGGCAGGAATGATATAGTCATCCAAAACGGCGTTATAGCGGTTGACCGCCTCAAGAACCGCATCGATCCCGTCAACGGATTCCCGGAGAATTCTGGCGGCGAGAATGCAGGAAATATTCAGATAGCGGGCCACTTCTCCGGCGAGGGAAAACTCGCTGTAACGCATATTGTCCTTGAGATGGTCGATATTCTTCTCTTTGACGGTAGTGTCACGGGCAAGGCTGTCTCGCTCGTACATGATGCTGGCATACTTGGAGAGGTCTGCGTCCACCAGTTTGAAATCTACCGGCTCGGAGTATTCCTTTTCATGGAGCGTATACTCGTGCCATACCCGCTTGAGCGTAATCGTCCTCGGAGGCGGAAGCACCTGTACCTGGTATTTGTGCCGGTCATCGTTGGATGGATTCTTGATGTCTTTGATCTCCATATTGAAGTTCTTATGGAGCTCGTCATCCAAAGTGTCGTAGTTCTCTTTGGAGAGAAATACAGTGGCAGTCAAGCGCTCGTCTGTGATTGCACGGAGACAGCGCATCGTAGCCTGGAGAACGAATATTTTCGACTTCGGACTGCGGAAAAGTGCCACGCCGAAGAGAGAGCGACAGTTCCAGCCCTCCTTGCCTTTCTCGACCAGGATAATAAACTGCTTTTCGTTTCCTTCCGAACCGGGGACATCAAGATTGTTGAAATCTCTGATGTCATCGTTTTTCGTATACTTCGCGTCGCCGACATTCAGCAGAATCTTTGAGGCAGGAATGCCGAGGTCTGCCAGGATCTTCTCCAGAACCGGCTTGACTTCCGTTGCCGCCTCTTCTACGCCGGAAGCATAGATTGCGAGTTTCGGATTCAGCCCTTCGTAGGTCTTCCCACCGTACCGTTCCCAGAAGGTTCTCACTACTGCGGTCAGGAATTCCTCGTTCTTGACATTTTCAAAGCCGATGGGATCGGCGTCCTTCAGGAAACCGTTCCAGATGGATTCACGCAGACCGTATGCGTAGACGACCTCCGGCAGAAGCTGGTTCTTGACATACGGCGTACCGGTATAGTTATAGCAGGCCACGATGGAGGTGTTTTCCGCAAGCAGATTGATGGTGTCTCGCAGGCTGGTCTTATTGGCACCGCTCGACCTGATCTGTTTTTCCAGATCTGCACCGAAAAGGTGGTGCGCCTCATCGACATAAACGCCGAGCTGCGGCAGACGGCAGAGCTTCTTGAAACGCTGGTTGTCCATCAGCGTGGTGTCATCCCACGCATCATCGTCATCGTTGTCTGCACCGTATACGGCAGAAAGCAGCGAACCGGTGCCGGCAAAGAGCGTCTCTGTAGGCGTGGATTCCTTGCGCTTTTTCTTTACGATGATCTTCTGCGTATTGGAAATGATGATATTGAAATCCGAGTCATCGATTGTGTGCAGAATCGTTCCGGCCTCGTCAAGAAAGTGAAATTTGATGTTGGAATCAAGCACACGTGCATACTCCGGCGGTACGACCTTTGTTTTGTCAAAGGTCATGATCTCACGGAGCGACTGGAGGACGGTCTTATCCGGTGCAAAGACCAGCGCATTGTGACAGAACCGTTTGTCCCTCGGATACTTTTTCGCAAGCAGGAATTCATAAAAGATGCAGGTGGCCATGAGGATGGTTTTACCAAGTCCCATCGTAAGTGCGTAGATATAGTTCGGATAACTCTCCCGGTACTTCTTCATCTGCTTGAAGAGCGTGTCGGTCTGCTTTTCGGTCAGATCGACACCGAGCCGGATTTGACCTCCCTTATCCACGGAATAATAGGATGCGTCGGAGAAGCGGTCTCTTCTGTGACGCCAGTCGTCGAACATCTCATAGACCTGCTTGTTATTCATGAATTCCTTCACAAAAACATACATCTCCAACGCCTCAAACTGCGGCTTCCGCAGGAAGGCGTGGAAATTCTCCTCGCCGTCGTTGTAGGCGAGGAATTTTCTCGTGAGGTCATTATAACGGGAGCGAATCTTTCCTCGGTTCGTAGAGTAGTAATACCACAGCTGCTCGTTGAAGGAAAAATTCGGATCAAATCCTGCAGGCATTTAACGCACCTCCACTTCCAGCGACTCGGAGAGCAGGTCGGTGATCTTGACTTTGATGGTGCCGGAACCTTCCGGAATATCATAGATACCCTTTACCAGTTCACTCTTGCCGGGAACATCAGTCACGGCAGGCTGCATGACCACGCCGTCGTAGTTCCAGTCGATCATAACGGAATCAACCAGCTGCCGCCAGTCCTCCACGTACTCTTTCTGTAGGGAGAGCTTCTGCATCAGGTTCATCGGATAGAACGCACGGATGACCAGCTTGCCGCCTTCCCGGACGATCTCTGCCTCGGAATCACGCTTCAGCTGAAGGTCGGCTTTATCGCGGAGGATGTCCATAATTTGGATGTCCACCTTATAATCGGTCAGTTCCTGCTCCATTGCGCCTTTCAGGTCAGGCTCGTGTCCCATGCAGACGATGGTGATGCGCTCCACGGGCTGATTCGGATTTTCTTCCTTGCGTTTCTCATAGGTTTTATACGGAAGGTTCGCAAGAAGCTCCTTCAAGTCTGCCTTGGTGGCAATGCGGTTGACGGGCATGATCTTCACCATCCTGCCGTCCAGTTCACCGTCCCAGATATCGCTCTGCGGGAACGGCTGGATCTCCAGTGCTGCGATCAGCAGGTCACGGGCCTCCACGGGGTTGCGGAAGAAGTCGTAGTTGTTGACGTTGTAGACCTCGAAACCGGTGTATTTCGTGTCAGCAGCCGATCCCATGCTGGTCTGGTTGTCTTCCAGCTCTTTTCCCACTGAGAGCAGACGTTTAGTAGTGGTCTGGACTGCACCGAGGTTGATGTCTGCGCCGATAAAACGTCTGCCCAGCTTCATGGCAACTGCCTGCGTTGTGCCGCTGCCCATGAAACAGTCAAAAACAAGGTCGCCGGGATTTGAGGATGCCATAATAATCTTCTCAAGTAATTTCTCTGGCTTTTGAGTGGGATAATTAGCCTTTTCTTTTGCCATTGCGTTGATGGTTGCAATATACCATGTATCTGATGGAAGTACTTTATCTTCCGGTATTTCGGATGACTCACTTTTAGTGGTAACCATAGCACCGGCATAGTTAAGCCTGTTCTTTGATCCCTCGGTCATTAGAGTGTGATCATCTAAAACATCCATATAATTGAATGTCCATTTTCCCGATTTGGAATAAAATAAAAGGTTATCATGTTTGCTATTCCATTGGGCCTTTCCACGACCTCCCCACAAGTACCACCAAATAATCTCGTTTCGAAAATTATCTTGTCCAAATACTTCATCCATAATTAATCTAAGATGATGAACCTTGTGCCAATCGCAATGAACATATATGCATCCCGTTTCAGATAGCAAATCGCGCATAATCGTAAATCTTTCGTACATAAACTGGAGATATTCGTCATTTGTCCATATATCCCCATACTGCTTTTCTTCAAACGAGGAGCTATCAGATGTAGTTTTACCAACATTTTTTACCTCGATTTTCCGCTTATAATCCGCCTTGCTGTCGAACGGAGGATCAATATAGATGAGGTCGATTTTTCCACGATACTCCTTCAGCAGATGGCTCATGACCTGGAGATTATCACCCCAGAAAATCTTGTTGATCCAGCCATTCTGCTCCTCACCATAGGCCTCCCGCAGTTGTGCGGGGTAGTACTGCGTGGAGCGATAGGGACGCTTGCCCGTCCAGCGGAGTTCGGGGAACCCCTTTATCGTTGGTCTCTGTTCAAATTCAAAAGTAAGCTGCTCATCCATGGTGGTTATCCTCCATTTTATCGGTTCTTGGGTCATATCCGTATTTCGCGGCTATAGTTGTTATTTCTGCAGCTCTGATAGGAACGAGCTGCTGTTCCTCATATAAATTCCTTCCAAGCAGGCTGTGAAGCACGATGTACTTATCCGTTTCGAGCAGATTCGGATTCTCACTCAAAAACCCGTTTACACGTTCCAGCATTGCAGGATCGGTCAGTTGTGCCATAGTAGCGCCCATGTCAATCTCACCCGCATCATGAAGTTTCTTGAGGCTGCTCAACATTCCGAGCCAATGATACAGGGCTTTTCGCTTTTCAGCGTCCGCCTCTTCCTGAGTCATCTTCACGCCAGTTTTCTGCTGCTTTACTGCAATATCCGTACTTGCCTGTGTTTCCGCAAGAATCGCATCCACTTTCAATTCCTTTGATGTGAGTGCCTCTTTCGTTTGATGGAAAAAAGGGACGACGTGTTCATGCCATAGGTAAGGGATACCAACATCCAAAGCCCAGTCAACCGCTCTACGAATATGTTCATGCATCACATCAGCTACAGCTTGTTTGGCGGCATCTCGAACAGGATGCGCTTCTGGTGGCTGTACAATAACAACCTTCCGTTGGACAGCAGATCTCAGAGCACCTTTATGTTCTAATTCTTTGATGACCTTTTTGGATTTTGAATCGATAAGCCTTCCGTATTTATCGATAAATGCTTCACTGTTTTCATACTTCCGATATAAATCATCAGTAGGAATAATATAGATAATGCCGTTATGCGAAACACTATGTTCAGCCATGCAGTTCCACCTCTATCTGTTTCTACAATAGAATCGGAAGTCACAGCCAGCGCAGACCTTCGGATCATCGGCACAGTGCCGGAAATCCTTCTTCATGATCTTATGTACCGTATCATCGAATGACGCCAGCGTTCCTTCCACAGCAGATTTCGTATACGGATATGTGATCGTCGGTACGCCGCCATCCTCTCCGGTATAGTAGAGGTGCATCTTACTGACCTTCCGCCCGGTACGCTCCTCCACGAGATGGGCATAGATATGAAGCTGCCGGCGGTACCGCTCGAGCCGATCCCGCATTTTCTCCATATCCGGTTTCCGTTCGGCTTTGAAATCCACGATCTCGACCGTGTCGCCCTCACCGCGGATCAGATCGACCTTGCCTTCAATGATGTAATCCGGCTTCACCAGAGAAACATCCACCTCCGCCTGCTGGATGGCCGACCAGTCGCCGTGCTGCCGCTCTACATAGCGGAGCACCTGCTTCAATGCTGCCTCGCGCTGAGGACCGGCGAGGTAGGTGTGCTCGGTTTTTGTCAGCGACACATAGTTGGAGGCAAACCAACGGTTCACGTTTTCCTCGGTGATCGTCTGCTCCTCGTGCCGGAGTGCGGCGCGGTGAACATCCTCTATCGTCTCATGGACGAGCGTACCGAAGAGCATAGCGTTGGCACGGACAGGCATGAACTCCAGCTCGCGGTAGAACTTGTACTGCAGGGCGCAGGTCTCATACACTGTGATGTGCGATGTGAACGAGTATGTGTTCTTAACATTCACGGCCTTCACGGACTTGAAGTTGAACTCTTGGATGTCAAATGCCTCACTGTCCACAGACTGGAGCTCATCATAAACCTCTTTAAAGTAAGCGCTGGGTGTCCGCTTGTCCTCATTGCAGGTCAGTATCAACAGATCCTGCGCACGGGAGAAAGCCGTGTAGTACAGACGCCAGAAATCAAAGAATTTTGTGACCTCATACGGCTCAAATGCCGGGCGCTTGAAGTAGCGATTCTCTATCGTCATCATGAGATCATTTGTGGTTTTTCTCGGCACGTTTGCCAGAGAATCCACAAATACAATCGGGAACTCCATCCCTTTGGACTGGTGGATCGTAAGGAATGAGACGCAGCCGCTCGGCGCATACTCGGAATCATCCTCATACTCCGTGATACCGCCGTCATAGAGCAGACGGAGATACAGATTAAAGAGAAGTTCCGTATTGGCATCGATGCCGCGCTTCCCGCGATACTTGTCGGCCGATAAGACATCCACCCGGTGGAGATATTCAAATTTTCCGATAATCTGTGTCAGCTTTGCCAGATTTCGAGCCGGCCGGATATCGACAACGCCGACATCCATATCTGTGTCCAGGATACCGGCAAAGGGCTGAAACTCAAACATCTGATACATGAGCCCACAGTAGGCGTAGTCCGTTGCACCGGTCAGACTTACATGGTCTTTTCCTCGGCGGCGTATCCATTTCAGCAGGTCGGTGTGCTCCGGCTGTGTCAGATACTCATTCGCCAACATGATGCAGTTCCGATAATAGGTCAGGTGCTCCGGCTGTAAAAAGGTATACTCACCGTTTTCCAAACCCTGTACATAGAACGGGAACATCAACATGAGGCAACCGAGCGCCAGTCGTATTTCGTCACGCTGGAAAAACATATCCGAACGCGGCGAGTAAACATTGATATGGTTCTCCTCAAGAAAACGGGCAAGCGCAGTCACCCTCGGATGCTTGACTGAGTTGAAGAGAAACGCTATCTGATTATAGTCCGTCAGCTTGCCGGATGCTTTCAGATCGTTGATAAACTGCAGGATCTTCTCGTGCCATTCGTCCTCGTCATCCACACCGGCCAATTTCACGACTGCAGGGCTGTGAAGCGAAGTTTTTTCATGAGGTTCAATGCGCTTTTCGTATCTGAAATTCTCCCAGCGGAACTTAAACTTCGCACCGTCTGTGGTACCCATCCATCGGTTATAAAAATCGACGACGTCGCTGTTGGAACGATAGTTGATGACCAGTGGGATGATACGGCATTCGCCATCGGCAAACTTCTGTGGAAACTCCAGGATGTTTCGGATGGTCGCACCGCGGAAACGGTACAGGCCCTGGTCATCGTCTCCGACCACGCAGATATTCTTCCTTTCACCGGCGAGGAGAAACACGAGCTGCTCCTGGATATAGTTCGTGTCCTGGTATTCATCGACCATGATATGCGTGATCGCGGAGCGGAGCTCGTTCAGAATGTCCTCGTTATCGCAGAGAAGCCGATATGCCTCTATCTGGATGGAGGAGAAATCCATCAGATTCGCTTCCGTAAGAATTGTGCGATATTCCTGAAGCATCCGACCGAGTGATGCAATCGATGGGTCACGGTCAGACATCAGTTCCTCCGGCGAAACCAATTCTTCGGAAAGGTTGTTTACAAAGTTGCAGATCGTTTCGGCTTGCTTCCATGCGCCGCCGTTCGGAAGGACAATTTCAATCTCCGGAATGCTTCTGAAACGGTGGATGTTCTGGAACACCATATACTGCTGGTCAAACGAATCCATCAAGCGATAGTTTCGGCGAAGCCGTGTGTATTCCAAGTGCTCTTTCAGAATACGAAGGCAGAGCGAGTGGAACGTACCGATATACATCTCATTGATGTTTGCCGTGATATTTCGATTTGCAAGCTCGTTTGTAATACGTGTTACCAGTTCCTTCGCAGCCTTTTCCGTAAATGTGGCAATGAAGATGCTCTCCGGCCTTACATTGCATTCCTCTATGAGGTAGATTGCACGATGCACAAGAGTATATGTTTTGCCGGTTCCGGGACCTGCCGTTATGAGGACAGGACCGTCTGCAGCCGCTATGGCTTTCCGCTGCCCGTCATTTGCGTTTCCAAAGTCAAACATATCGGTGTCCTTGTCCTTTCTGAAAACTTTCAGGATTTTATCTGATCTCCCACACGAAGGTGGCGGTGTCGCTCACATCAATGTCGTCAGGCTCCATCTCAATGGGAGCACCGACCGGTGGTGCCATAAGTGCATCCTCGCAATAGTCATACTTTGTGTGGGAATAGATATCCAATTCGCCCCAGTTGTAGTCGATTGCAATCAGCTCACCCAGCGTGACGCCGGAAGCGTCGCAGAGAATTTCTGCTTTCCTCTTTGCATTGGCGGCTGCGGAACGAAGCATATCCTCATTGATTGCAGTTGCATCCTTCACTGTAAAAGCAATGGAAAGCTGCGGATGAGAAAGACAACCGGCAACGGCAGAAAGTGCCTGTGAAAGCCTGCCCACATCCAAATCAAATGAAAGTTTCAGGCGGTGGACAACCTCGTATCCACGGAACACGCTTTCATAGTTGCCGTTGCGGTCTTTTACCCGGTCATAGTCGGTATTAACATTGAAACTCGTTGTTTTTACAGAACTCTTTTCAAAGCCGATGCCACACAGCACATCGTTTAAATGTTGGATACCATCAGCAGCCATACTCATCGCTTTATCGTAGTCTTTGTGTTCAGATGTCAGGGTCATGGAAAGTACCACCTGGTCGGGTTTTGCGGATGCTTTTCCAAGCCCTTTTACGGTAATTGTTCTCGCCATCTTTGCCCCTCCATAATCATTTTTTATGAAATACACTCGCCTTCAGCAGTCATAGTCCTCTGCACAGTACTGTATCTCCAGATCTCGAAGAAAATTACTCCGTGCGGAGATAGGCGATTCCACCATCTTATAGCCTTTCCACTTCAGCACCCGGAATTTGAAATCGAGCAGTTCCATCGGAATGCACAGTGAAGCGGCAGCTGTGAAAAAGGTATTATCTTCGTTCAGCATTTGCAGCACCGCTTCATCATCCAGGAGATACTCTGCCGCAAATATGTTAGCGTCTTTCTCAAACTGGTCACTCTCGTCAAAGAGCCCGACTTCGTGGAATGCGCAGATGCCACTCTTGCGGTGAAGTACGGCGTGACCAAGCTCGTGACTGACGACGAATTTCTGTATGATCGAAGGCAAGTCGGAATTGATCGTTATCGTCCGTATCCGCTTGCTCTCAAGGAAAAAGCCCTTGATGGAATCTTTTTCTGTACCGAGAGAGGTAAAAATGAGTTTTATGTCCATTGCCCTACATAGCCGGAACGGATCGTTTTCCCGGTAACGGCGCTTCACTTTCTCAACGGCATCTACAATTTCAGCATAGAACAACTATCACCCCTCCTATCATAAAAATGGGCGTAGTATCCCCTTCGGATAAGTCTATTATACAGGCCTATCTGTCCCATAAAACGGACTCAAGGATGCTTTTTGCCGAATTTTTTCTTTGCCTCTTCTTTGCAGGTGACATAGGCTGTCATAACCGCCTGGAAGAAGGCATCTTTCTGATCCTGAGAAAGTTCCCCGCCGGCGAAGAGTGCGGCATTATCGGCGAGGAGCTGATCCATATCACGGGCACCCTTCGCACCGTAGCGTTCACGGGCTTCCTCTATATAATTATCTTTTTCGATATCGGCTACCGGGTCTTCGCACTCGTCATCGGACAGAAATCTGATAGATACCTTCAGCGCCTTCGCCAGTTTTGCCATCATGGCCTGGCGGGGCTTTTTTTCTCCGCTTTCATATGCCTGAACGGATCTTGAGGATACCCCAACTTCCTGGGCAAGTTGCGTCTGAGACATTCCAAGTGAGATACGGGCATCTTTCACCTTATCAGCAAATGCCTTCATTTCTGGTAGTCACTCCTTTAAAGAAATGTGTTCTCGAAAGTTCGCCGAACCTATTGACAAAAGTTCGTGCTTATGCTAAAATCAAAGCGAACTCGACAGAACTTGATAGAACTATTATATTCAAAAGTTCGTATTTTGTCAAGCGCTTTTGGCCAAAAAGTTCGTGAGAGTTCAAGAACATTCATTGTGTAATCGTCTATACTCTCGTAAAAGACCTTGTTAACACACTTTCGTGTGGAACTTTGAGCATGAACACACAGGCACAATTCTTGGTTGCAGAGATGCCACTTCAGCCGAAATATGAATTACTCGCAAATTTCTAATGCTGATATTGACATAACGGTAAAATTGTGATATTATAATTGCAGATAGGTAAAAGGAGACTGAATAAATGAGCGATAAATTCAATAAACAGGTTTTGTTTGACAACATCGCCTTTCTTGTGAAAGAGCGTGGGTTAAAAATCGGTGAACTGGAAACGGGCGCTGGTGTCAGCCCCGGATATATCTCTCGAGCAAGCAAAGAAGGCGGTCCTACGCCCGGAATAGAGTTCATTGCCAATATAGCAAGAGAACTACAGGTAAGCATTGACACGCTTATCTCTGCACACATGGCGGAAATGACGCCTACAGAACGCTATATCATTTCGTTCCTCGAAAAAATGGAGCGAGATACGAATGCGGACAAGCTGGACTGGAGCCGGGAATCCGCAGATTCTCTCAATAGAACGGAGACGGATTGCAACGGAATTGCGCAACATCCGCTTTTCAGCTATAAGACCTTTTATGAGCAGACAGACGGAGAGTATCCCGACGAGGTATCTGATTGCCGCTTTATTTCGCACGCATTCGATGTTCACACCGCTATCGCAGGCGACTGCTTTAATCTCCGAATGAAAAACGGCACGCTGCTTTTTCTGATGAATATTTCAAAAAGCGTTCACCGTGTAAATGATGCTGATGCTTATACAAAAGAAGTCTGGCTCTTCGCTCCCGGCAGCGGGTCGCAGTACCTCTGTTGTGCGCGAGATATAGCGCCGATAGGTAGTCTCGTAGATAGCCTGTATGCCGCTGTATGCGAAAACAGTAGGCATCCAAAAATCAAGTCAAACTTCCAATATGCCATCAACGCCTTTATGCAGGATGATATTTCGGATGACGATGATGGCGAATTGCCCTTCTGACGGAGGTAATCGGGAATGGATAAAAGTAAAATCGCAAGGCAAAAAATCGATAGGTCGCCGCAGATATCATCTGCCGCAGCCGAGGACGATTCCGTCATTATGTCGAAGATCAGGAGCATCATCGGCAGAGGCAATAATGCAGAGGTCAAGGGGAAGAAGGACGGTTCCCTTACTGTCATGGAAGTGAAAAAGAATATCGTATGATCCGCCGGCAAATCGGTGTCGGCGAAGGACCAATCGGGGTCGGCAGAACAGTTATAAGGCTGTTCTGTCGGCCCTTATTTTTTTATCGAAGGGAGGAATGCCAATGGAAGCGGTTAGAAACCTGAACAACAAACGTGTCTGCGACATCAGCATTGACCGCAAGGTCATAGAGATCGTCCACAAAGACTGTCTCACCCGTATCACAGCCAACCCGGATGGGACGCTCCGTATCGAGAATGTCCCGATCACACACGCAGCCTAAGTAAAAAACACAGACGATCCGCCAGAACGCAAGACGGCAGTGCGGGATCTGAATTCTCCCCTTGTGGGAGAAGCAGGTCTCACCCTGCCGTCTTTTTCTGTTTTCAGCGGATTCGGCGGCTCTGGACGGATCGCAAGATCTGAAAGGAGCCACCTATGAAAATCACTTACAAATTTGCAGATGCCACCATGTCCGAGGTCGAGGTTTCCGAGGAGATTGGTACCCTCATCATGGACAGCCGCCGGGAGGAGGAAAACGCCGCCCGGAAAGAACGCTACCACTGCTGGTCACTGGACGCCATCGACTATGAGGGAGCCGAGTATAGTGTTCCGGACTTTACGGACACCCTGTTTGACGGCTCGAATGAGCGGGACGCACTCGTCAGAGCGGCGTTTTTCCGTCTCTCAGACGTACAGCGCCGACGCTTGCTGATGCTCGCCTCCGGGCTGTCGCTTCGTGAGATCGCCCGTCGCGAGGGGAAAGACATCAAGACCGTGCGGGAATCCATAGATGGGGCGAGAAAGAAATTTCTCAAGAATTTCGGGAAATAACCCCCTCAAACCGCCGCTGAAATCTCCGTATGGTGAGGAAGGCAATCCGCTTCAAATCAGCCTTCCCGGAAAGTGAGACAAAACGAATGAAACACACACTCAACATCACGGTTTCCAAAAAGCCGGTGAACAGCGGCATCGTGGCCTGCAGAAAAGTGTCGGTTCGCGAAAAGCTGCTGCGATTCCTTTTTGGAGACAAGACAAGACTTACGGTGATCGTCCCCGGAGACACCGTGGAGGAACTCGCCATCAGTGAGATCGGAACGGAGGCAGCACATGAAATTGTATGAGATCAACGAAGCAATCCTGCGTCTGACCGACCGCATAGAGGTCGATGAGGATACCGGTGAGCTTCTCGGAAACGCAGACGATATCTGTGCGGAGATTGCTGCTTTGCAAATGGAGCGAAGATCTGTTCTTGAGTATCTCGCCAAGCTGGTGCTGAACCTTCGTGCCGAGGCCGCTGCCGTAAAGGCTGAAGAAACGCGGCTGCGCAGCCGCCGCAGCGGGTTGGAGAAGAAAGAAGCACGCATTCTCCAGATTCTCGACCGGGAATGCGGCGGAGAAAAAACCGATCTCGGCGTGGCGACGCTCAATTACCGCAAAACGACACGGCTTGAGGTGTCGGATGCTGTCAAGGCGGTTTTCTGGCTCAAAAGCCGCAAGCTGGTCGATTGCTACCGCATTCCCGCCCCGGAAGTGGCGAAGACCGAGGTAAAGAAGCTGCTTGCTTCCGGTACACAGGTGCCGGGATGCCTGCTGGTGGAAGAACGTTCCTATTCACTGAAGTAAGGAGGCTTTGTCAATGTTGAACATCACCAAAGGAAAAATCAACCGAGCACAGAAGGTCGTGATCTACGGCCCGGAGGGTATCGGGAAATCCAGCCTTGCCGCACATTTTCCTGATCCCGTCATCATCGATACCGAGGGCGGTACGGCACATATGGATGTCAGGCGCATCGACAAACCCCGCACTTGGGAGGAACTGATTTCCATTGTCAAGGAAGTCGCAGTTACATCCGGAATCTGCAAAACGCTTGTAATTGACACCGCCGACTGGGCGGAGCAGCTCATTACGGCTTATCTCTGTGCCAAATACAAGCAGAACAGCATCGAGAGTTTCGGCTACGGCAAAGGCTACACCTATATGGGCGAGGAATTTTCCCGTCTGCTTGCCGCTTGCGACCTTGTAATCGCCGCAGGCATCCATGTCGTTATTACCGCTCATGCCAAAATGCGCAAGTTCGAGCAGCCCGACGAGATGGGAGCCTATGACAGATGGGAAATGAAGCTGTCGAAGCAAACAGCACCGCTGCTAAAAGAGTGGTGCGATATGCTGCTTTTCTGCAATTACCAGACCTTTGTGGTCACATCCGAGAATGACACAAAAAAGGCGCAGGGCGGAAAGCGTGTTATTTACACCACGCATCACCCCGCCTGGGATGCCAAGACCCGTATTGCGATGCCGGAAACCGTAGATTTGAACTATGACAACATTGCATTCGCTTTCGAAGCGGTGAAGAAGAATGTTCCTTCAGTGAAACCGTCTGCCGCAAAGCCGGAGGATTCCGCATATGAGCGTCTGCGCTGCATCATGGCGGAAAGCGGCGTCACGGAGGATGAGGTGCGCCGTGTTGTGGCGGCAAAAGGACACTTTGCCGAGGATGTGCCGGTCGCGCAGTACGGAGATAAATTCATCAACGGCTGGCTGATCAAATACTGGCCGCAGATCGTAGAACTCATTGATGCTGAAAAGTCGGCACAGAACTGAAAAAGAGAGGGCAAATCATTATGGCAGATACTTATCAGAACAATCAGAATATGTTCCTTGACTGGGACGATACCATCGAGAGCGACGGACAGGAATTTGTCATTCTCCAAGAAGACGATTACAACTTCACGGTAACCGGCTTTGAACGCGGACGATTCCCCGGCGGGCAGAAAATTCCGGCCTGCAACAAGGCGGCACTCACACTGCAGGTCAGTGTTCCCCAGGGCATTGCCGTTATCCATACCGACCTGCTCCTCTACAAGTCGATGGAGTGGAAACTGTCGGCGTTTTTCCGCTGCATCGGTCAGAAGAAACACGGTGAGCGCCTTGTGATGGACTGGAACAGGGTGATCGGCAGCCGTGGCCGCGCGCATTTCAAGCCCCGCAGCTATACCGATCGTGACGGCAATGAACGTCAGGCAAACGATCTCGACCGTTTCTATGACTGGGATGAGAAAAATTTCCCTGCCGACAACAACTGGACGGAGATCGCAGATGACGATGATCTGCCGTTTGCTTAAGGAGGGGTATGAATGTTTCGGCTGAGACCGTATCAGGCCGAGGCGAAACAGGCGATCCTTGCCGCATGGGACGAGGGGCATCGAAAGACGCTCCTCGTCCTCCCGACGGGCTGCGGCAAGACCGTGGTGTTTTCTTCGGTCACGGAGAATCAGGTAAATAAGGGACATCGCGTGCTGATCATGGCACATCGGGGAGAACTGCTCGACCAGGCGGCGGATAAGCTGCTAGAGGCATCCGGACTGGATTCCGTGCTTGAAAAAGCGGAATCAACGAGCCTCGGCAGCTTACTGCCGGTGACGGTCGGCTCGGTGCAGTCTCTGGCGCAGGAAAAAAGACTCGCCCGATTTCCGAATGACTACTTTCAGGACATTATCGTGGACGAAGCGCATCACTGCCTTTCGGACAGCTACAGGCGTGTGCTTGACCATTTTCCGGACGCCAACATTCTCGGCGTTACGGCGACTCCCGACAGGGGCGATATGAAAAATCTCGGAGAGTATTTCGACTCCAAGGCCTACGAGTACAGCATGACCGAGGCAATCCGTGACGGCTATCTGTGCCCGATACATGCGCAGATGATACCGCTCGAACTGGATATTGCAGATGTCGGCGTATCGAACGGAGACTTTGCCGCCGGAGAGATTGGGCACGCGCTCGAACCGTATCTCGCCCGGATCGCACACGAGATGGCTTGCTATTGTAAAGGCAGAAGAACCGTTGTGTTTCTGCCGCTTGTTGCAACCTCGCAGAAATTTTGCGCCATGCTGAATGCTGCCGGAATGAAAGCGGCAGAGGTAAACGGCAACAGCACCGACCGCACCGAGATACTCTCGGCATTCGAAAACGGAAAATACGATGTTTTGTGCAACAGTATGCTCCTCACGGAGGGCTGGGACTGTCCCGCCGTTGACTGCATCGTAGTCCTTCGACCCACAAAGATCCGTTCTCTCTACCAGCAGATGGTGGGACGCGGCATGAGACTGTCCCCCGGCAAGGATCACCTTCTGCTTCTTGACTTTCTATGGATGACGGCGAGGCATGACCTCTGCCGCCCGTCCTCTCTCGTCAGCCGTGACGAGCAGATTGCAAAAAAGATAGACGAACAGATCATGAAAAATGATGAGGTCTATGACCTGATCGAAACCGAAGAGCAGGCAGAACGGGATGTCCTTGCTGAGCGCGAGGAGGCACTTGCCCGTGAACTTGCTGAAATGCGAAACCGCAAGAGAAAGCTGGTCGACCCGCTCCAGTATGCACTGTCTATCGCCGCGGAGGATCTCACAAGCTATGTGCCGACCTTCACGTGGGAAATGGCCCCGCCATCCGAAAAACAGATCGCATTTCTGGAAAAGCGCGGCATCTTTGCGGATAGCGTGAAAAATGCAGGACTTGCCGCTCTGCTCATCGATCGGCTCAAACTTCGACAGGATGCGGGACTTGCGACACCGAAGCAGATACGCTGCCTGGAACGCTACGGCTTTCGTCAGGTCGGCACATGGCAGTTTGATGATGCAAGTGCGCTCATTTCCCGGCTTGCCAATAACAACTGGCATATACCCTATGGGCTTAACGCCGCTTCATACAGACCGCAGGAGGTAATTTAATGGAAAACAATCTTTTATCGGCACTACGGGCAATTGACGTCGCGCAGCTTACCCGCGCCGAGTGGATATCCGTCGGTATGGCGTTGAAAGAGGAAGGCTATCCCTGCTCGATATGGGACGACTGGTCAAGGGACGATCCCCGCTATCATCCGGGAGAATGCGAGCGCAAATGGAAAGGCTTTCACGGCAACGGGGCACCCGTAAAAGGCGGTACTATCGTTCAGATGGCAAAGGACCGCGGATGGACGATGTTCGGCGAGGACGGCTGTATGGCTTGGGACGATACCATCGAATACGACGGCGTTACGGACGGCTTTTCCGGCTTTGTACCATCTGCGGCATGGAATCCGGCACCCCCTGCACACTGTAGACGGCATTCACTGGACCGCGGAAGTGGATATCCAGATTCCCGGTAATGGAAGCGTCGAAT
>ERZ856578.3303-NODE-3303-length-24473-cov-7.217618_pt1 | contig 24473 bp, 19 predicted proteins | sample MGYA00514384_ERZ856578 | MGnify/ENA primary metagenome ERZ856578 (study PRJEB29103, sample SAMN06111958) | human gut metagenome | biome: human gut; feature: ankylosing spondylitis patient; material: healthy_person | host: Homo sapiens | place: China:Hangzhou... | reverse complement strand
AGCGAATGCACTGCCAAAGCTGAAGGTGAACATAACAGCGATTATCTTCACTTAATTTTTGGCTTTTTTTTGATAAAAAAATCGGCTGTAACCCGCATGGTGACTGAGCTTCAGAAAGAGAGGGGTGTGTCATAATGACTTTTCTTTTTTTAAAATTATTATCAAAAACAAATAGGGTCCATATTGTTCCAAAATATTATGAAAATGGAATGTATAAATATACAAAAAAAGATTGAAAAATTGCGTAAAAGGGGCAATGTATGATAGTGTGTGGTCTTAAAATTTATCAATACGGTACACGAAAATCTTCGGGGATGTGAAAGCATCATTAAAAAATTTTAAGACAAACGGCAGATAAAAAACACTTGTAAGTTGTTCCCAAAAATCATATAATAAAGGTAACCAAAGAATTGGCTCTTAACAGAGATATTTTGAGATTATGAAAGGACACAAAGAAAGAAAAATGAAAAAGATTCTTACAATGATATTGAGCTTAGCACTTGTGCTCGGCATGATACCGGCAACGGCATTTGCTGCCGCAGTCTCGGGCGAAGTGCAGATTGGAACGGAAAAATTTACCGTACAGTTTGATCAGTCAAGCTTTTCCTATAACGCGGCAAGGCAGGCTCCGAGGGCAATCTTGACTGCGTCATCCGGAACGTCAGCTTCCAGCTTTACGTATACGTATGGTGCTACATCAAGCACAAGCAGTGATCTCCCTATTGAGGCGGGAACGTATAATATGTATGCCAATAACGTTAATATTGGAACATTTGAAATCACGAAGATATCTATGGCAAACTCCAATATTACAATAGTATCAAAAGCTAGTCTTGGCGATGAAGCAAAAAAAACATTAACAAGTGCTAACAGTGACACCTTAAAAAATTATTTCGAAGTCAAATACGGAAATACACCAGTCGATCCTGAGAATTACACTTTTTCGGCAGAGATAACTGATAATAAAATTAAGGTTACTGCAAACGGAACTGTAGATGGCAGTTTCGAAGGAAATACGAGCAAAGAAGAAACTTTTAACTTTGTTACTCCAATAAATGATTTCACGGTTGAAGAAGCACCTAATAGTACAGATTTTATGTATACTGGTGCTCGACAAGACCCGGAATTGAAAGTTTCCAAGGGGGGGACCACCTTAAGGAAAGGAACAGATTATAAAGTAACTTGTTCAGACGAAACAACTGTTGGAAAGTCGGTGCAGGTTACCGTGACTGGCATTGGAAACTATACTGGTGAAAAAGGAACATCATTTACAATTAAGAAGTTCAATTTAAACAAAGCCGATGTTTTACCTACCCGTGCCGATGGAAAAATACAGGCAACACAAGGGGATACCACTGTTGATTTTATCGTTAAAGCCGGAGGACGAAACCTAACAAAGGGCAGCGACTATACAATTGACGGATTAGACACCAAAAAAGCTGGTTCTAGTACTTTCAAAATCACAGGCATTGGGAATTACGAGGGTGAGAAAACTGTAAACTATACTGTTGTAGCCGCTGATAGTAAAAACCTTGCTGATGCAACCTTGATAATAGCGGCAGCAACCTACAATGGACAAAGCCAGACACCTACTCCAACGCTTAAGATAGGCACAACAACAGCAGTGTGGAAAACTGACTACACGGTGGAATATAGCGTACAGCGGAAAAAGGTATATTCAGCAACGGCAGCAAAGGATGTAGGAACATATGATGCGAAAGTTACCTTGACGGAAACAGGCAAGAGAAAATTTTCGGCATCTAATGTGACTACAAAAGAGTTTTCATCTGTATTTACAATTACAAAACTGGACATTAATGACAGAACTATAACTGCAACTTATACAGGGGATATATTAAACCCTGTAACCGTGAAGCATGGTACGACACCGCTTAAAAAGTATACCGATTATACGACTGATGTTTATTCTGCCTCTAGGACCTTCTACACCGTGACAGGCAAAGGCAACTTTACCGGAAGCAGAACCGTTCGTACAACCGGCACGGACATCAGCAAGTACACTGTCATTCTCCGTGAGACGACGGTGACGGCGGATGGTACGGCGAAGACGCCGGTGATCACCAAGGTAGCTTATGGTTCGTCTTCGTTGAGCTCGAGTGATTACACTGTTTCTTATCAGGACAGCACGGGCAAGACGGTAACGAGACTGATCGAACCGGGCACCTATAAGGTTGTTGTAACCGGCAAGAACGGTTATTCCGGCAGCTGCTATGCGACCTACACGATTCTGGGTCTGACGCAGAGCATCACGGGCATCAAGAATTACTACAAGGTATATCCGACCACGCAGCCGTTCAAGCTGGACCCGCAGGCCGCTGAGAAGACAGGTTTCACCTTTACCTCCAGTGATCCGACGGTTGCATCGGTTGACGCGTACGGTTATGTGACGATGCACAAGCCGGGCAGAGCAAAGATCACGATCACTACGAAGGGTACTGTCAAATACAACCAGGCGACGACTTCGACGGAGATCAGGGTATATCCGAACAAGGTCACGATGTCCCGCAACCCTTGGACGACCGGCAAGAAGGGTCAGATCAAGGTGCGTTGGAACAAGAGAGTCGGCGCGACCAGATACGAGATCAGATATTCCAGACAGAAGAGCTTCAAGAAAGGTTCCTACAAGACCAAGAAGGCTACTGCGGCAGTGAATTCCTACTCGACGCAGTCGACAACGGTAAGCAAACTGCGCAAAGGTTACACCTACTACGTCAAGGTAAGAGCCGTCACGCAGGTTTACGACGATTACGGTCAGAAGGTGAACTACTACGGCAATTGGTCCAAGGCCAAAACGGTGAAAGTAAAATAAAAGAAACGGCAGAGCGGCTGTATGACCGCGCCGCAGATGCACAACCTCCGGGCTTGCTCCCGGGGGTTGTATGCTTTCACTGTAAGCGTCAAACCAAATAGCTGATCAAACTACACGACCGCCCAAGGGACATCCGCAGAAGGTCATTTGGCGCTTACGAAGTTTCAGCGAAATAATTACTAGAAAAGCGGACAAAATCGTAAAATATGCATTGGAAAAACGGACATCCTATGACGATATAGGAATTTCACAGCGGGGGATTTTCCTTCGAATTTCCCACAGAAAGTCACAAAAAACCTTAGGATATCCATCGAATTTTCACAAAAATTACAGATTGAGGCGTGAATTTTGTTTCAGGATATGGTACAATAATTTAATTATAGAAGTACGAAGGAGGATGCCCCATGCATGAGGTGAAGAAACCAAAAAAGAATCTGGCATATTATTACTTGATCGTGATGCTTGTGCTGATGCTTTTCAACGCGTTTGCGATGCCGTATATCGCGGAGCAGCAGGTGGAGGAGGTCGATTACGGCACGTTCATGTCCATGACGGAGAAGGGCAAGATCGGTCAGGTTGAGATCGAGAGCAACCAGATCATCTTTACGAATAAGGATAATACCAAAATTTACAAAACCGGTTTGATGGACGACCCGGACCGCACGCAGCGGCTCTATGATTCGGGCGCGAAGTTTTCGAGTCAGATCGTCCAACAGATGTCACCGCTGGCAAATGTGCTGCTGACCTGGATTTTGCCGATTCTGATCTTCGTGGCGCTGGGACAGTACATGTCTAAAAAAATGATGGGCGGCAAGGACGGCAATTCGATGATCTTCGGCATGGGCAAGTCCAACGCCAAGGTCTATATCAAATCGTCGGACGGCATCAAATTCTCGGAGGTTGCGGGCGAGGACGAGGCCAAGGAAAACCTCACCGAGATCGTGGAGTATCTGCATGATCCGGACCGCTACAAGGAGATCGGCGCGTCGATGCCAAAGGGCATTCTGCTCGTAGGTCCGCCGGGTACCGGTAAAACCCTGCTGGCAAAAGCCGTTGCGGGCGAATCGAACGTTCCGTTCTTCTCCATGTCCGGCTCGGAATTCGTCGAGATGTTCGTCGGTATGGGCGCATCCAAGGTGCGTGACCTCTTCAAACAGGCGAAAGAAAAGGCGCCTTGCATTGTATTCATCGACGAGATCGATGCCATCGGCAAGAAGCGTGACGGACAGTTTTCCGGCAACGATGAACGCGAGCAGACCTTGAACCAGCTGCTGACCGAGATGGACGGTTTCGAGGGCAACAATGGCGTTATTATCCTAGCAGCGACTAACCGCCCGGAATCCCTCGACCCGGCGCTGACCAGACCGGGCCGGTTTGACCGCCGGGTTCCGGTCGAACTGCCGGATCTCAAGGGACGCGAGGATATCCTCAAGGTCCATGCAAAAAAAGTGAAAATCGAGGGTAAGATCGACTTTGAAAAGGTTGCCCGCATGGCCTCCGGCGCCTCCGGCGCGGAGCTGGCGAATATCGTCAATGAGGCGGCGCTGCGTGCAGTCAGAGATCATCGCAGTGCAGTTTCGCAGGCAGACCTCGAAGAAAGCATCGAGGTTGTCATTGCCGGCTACCAGAAGAAGAACGCGATCCTCACCGATGCCGAGAAGTGGACGGTCGCCTATCACGAGGTCGGACACGCGCTGGTTGCAGCGAAACAAACCAACTCCGCACCGGTGCAGAAGATCACGATCATTCCGCGCACGTCCGGCGCGCTGGGCTATACCATGCAGGTGGAGGAGGGCAACCACTACCTGATGACCAAGGAGGAGCTCGAAAACAAGATTGCAACCCTGACCGGCGGTCGCGCGGCAGAAGAAGTGCAGTTCGGCAGCATCTCAACCGGCGCCTCCAACGACATCGAGCAGGCGACCAAGCTGGCGCGCGCAATGATTACGCGCTACGGCATGGACAGCGATTTCGACATGGTTGCAATGGAAACGGTCACCAACCAGTACCTGGGCGGCGACACCTCTCTGGCATGTTCGGCAGAGACGCAGGCTAAGATCGATCGCAAGGTCTCTGATCTGGTGCGCGGGCAGCATCAAAAAGCAAAGGATATATTGCTTGCAAACCGCGATAAACTCGATGAGATCTCCAAGTATCTCTACGAAAAGGAGACCATTACCGGTGAAGAGTTTATGAAGATTTTGAACGGTGAAGAAACGCCGACACGTGCGCAGAGCGAGTAACCATGGAAAAAGAAGAGCAGGCAGCAGCGCGGCAGACCCGCAGAGGGCAGACGTGGGAGGCTGCCTGCTCTTTTTGCATGCTCGCCTTGTCACGCCTCTCGGACTTTCACCAGCCAGACGGGAGAAAAACCCGGCCCGCAGAGATTTTCCGCAGCGTGCAGCGCATGCTCAGCATAAATCTTCGCTCTGCTCCGCAAATTTCGAACAAAAGCCCTTGAAACAAAGCGCGATTTAGTATACAATAGGTAATAATATTTTTGTTAAAGACACATTACTATAAATGAGACGAAAGTAAGGAGAGAGAATATGGCGTTTTACTTCAAAGAACCATCCAGAACCTTTAACGAGTATCTGCTGGTGCCGGGCTACTCCGGCAAGGACTGCAGGGTCGAGGCAGTTTCGCTCGCCGCACCTGTGACAAAATTCAAGAAGGGTGAGGAACCTGATATCACGATGAACATTCCATTGGTATCTGCTGTCATGCAGGCTGTTTCCGACGATAAAATGGCGGTCGCACTGGCAAAGGAGGGTGGAATTTCTTTTATATTCGGCTCACAGTCGATCGAAAATCAGGCGGCGATGGTGCGCAGAGTCAAGGCGCACAAGGCGGGCTTTGTAACCAGCGATTCCAATCTGCGTCCGGATCAGACCCTCAAGGATGTGCTTGCGCTCAAGGCTCTCAAAGGCCACAGCACGATTGCGATTACGGACGACGGTACCGCAGAGGGTAAGATCCTCGGTCTGGTGACCAGTCGCGACTACCGCGTGAGCAGAATGGCGCCGGACACACCGATCAGCGCGTTTATGACGCCGTTTGAGAAGCTGGTTTATGGGCATGCGGGCATCAGCCTGAGCGAGGCCAACGATATTCTCTGGGAAAACAAGCTGAATGCGCTGCCGATCATCGACGAGCAGCAGCGACTGACGCACTTTGTTTTCCGCAAGGACTATGATTCGCATAAGGACAACCCGAACGAGCTTCTGGATGAGCATAAACGTTACGTGGTCGGCGCGGGCGTGAATACGCGCGACTATGAGGAGAGAATCCCGGCACTGGTCGAGGCCGGTGTGGATGTGCTCTGCATCGACAGCTCCGAGGGCTACAGCGAGTGGCAGGCAGACACGATCCGCTGGGTACGCGAAAGGTACGGCGACGCGGTGAAGATCGGCGCGGGCAATGTCGTCGACGGCGAAGGCTTCCGCTATCTGGCAGAGGTCGGTGCAGATTTCGTCAAGATCGGTATCGGCGGCGGCTCCATCTGTATCACGCGTGAGCAGAAGGGTATCGGCCGCGGACAGGCGACCGCGGTCATTGAGGTCGCTGCGGCGCGTGACGAATACTACAAAGAGACCGGGAGCTATGTGCCGATCTGCTCTGACGGCGGTATCGTCTACGACCACCATATGACACTGGCACTGGCGATGGGCGCGGATTTCATCATGCTGGGCAGATATTTCGCGCGCTTCGATGAATCTCCGACCAACAAGCTGAACATCAACGGCAATTACGTCAAGGAATACTGGGGTGAAGGCTCCAACCGTGCGCGCAACTGGCAGCGCTACGACCTGGGCGGCGACCCGCGCATGAAGTTCGAGGAAGGCGTGGACTCCTACGTGCCGTATGCAGGCTCCCTGCACGACAATGTCAACCTTTCTCTGACCAAGGTCAAATCGACGATGTGCAACTGCGGCGCGCTTTCCATCAAGGAGCTGCAGGAAAAAGCGAAACTGACGCTGGTTTCCGCGACATCGATTGTCGAGGGCGGTGCACATGATGTCATCCTCAAGGACGCGTCCGGCAACGTAATTAAATAATGCAAATTTGCGAACGCAGGGGCAGCGGACAGGCTGCCCGCTTTGCGTTTGCGGAAAGTGAATAGAGCAGGAAGAAAATGAGAGAAAATATTGTAGTTTTGGACTTCGGCGGTCAGTACAATCAGCTCATCGCGCGTCGGGTCCGCGAGTGTCAGGTGTACTGCGAAGTGCATCCGTACACCATTGACATCGAAACATTAAAGCAGATGGAACCGTCCGGCATCATTCTGACCGGCGGTCCGAACAGCGTCTACGGAGACGATTCTCCGCAGTGCAACGCGGAGGTTTTTAGGCTGGGCGTCCCGGTGCTCGGTATCTGCTACGGCGCGCAGCTTCTGGCGCACCAGCTGGGCGGCAAGGTCGCGACCGCGCCGGTCAGTGAATACGGCAGGACCGAAGTGACCATCGACGACCGCAGCGGCCTTTTGGCAGGTCTTGGCGTGGGCGGCCCGGAGACGACCGGCTGCGCTGCTGTCGGCAGCACCATCATGTGGATGAGTCATACAGATTATATCGAAACCATCCCGCAGGGATTTCAGATAACAGCCCATACGTCGGTCTGCCCGGTGGCAGCCATGGAGAACGCGGCAGCCGGTTTCTACGCGACGCAGTTCCATCCGGAAGTCATGCACTCGATCGAAGGCTTCAAGTTGCTGCAGAACTTCGTGCGCAAGGTCTGCGGCTGTAAGGGTGACTGGAAGATGGACAGCTTCGTGGAGACGACGATCCGGGAGATCCGAGAAAAAGTCGGCAGCGGCAAGGTGCTCTGCGCCTTGTCGGGCGGCGTAGACTCTTCCGTTGCGGCAGTGCTTTTATCCAAAGCGGTCGGCAAGCAGCTGACCTGCGTCTTTGTTGATCATGGTCTGCTGCGCAAGAACGAGGGCGATGAGGTCGAGGCAGTCTTCGGACCGAACGGTCCATATGACCTGAACTTTATCCGCGTCAACGCGCAGGAGCGCTTCTATTCCAGGCTTGCCGGCGTGACCGAGCCGGAGACTAAGCGCAAGATCATCGGCGAGGAGTTCATCCGCGTCTTTGAAGAGGAAGCAAAGAAAATCGGTGCTGTGGACTTTTTGGTGCAGGGTACGATCTATCCGGACGTCATCGAGTCCGGCCTCGGCAAATCCGCTGTCATCAAGTCTCATCACAATGTCGGCGGGTTGCCGGATTATGTGGACTTTAAGGAAATCATCGAGCCGCTGCGCATGCTGTTCAAGGACGAAGTGCGCCGCGCGGGACTGGAGCTCGGCATTCCGGATTATCTGGTGTTCCGCCAGCCTTTCCCGGGTCCGGGACTTGGTATCCGTATCATCGGCGAAGTCACCGCCGAAAAGGTCAAGATCGTGCAGGACGCGGATTATATCTACCGCGAAGAGATCGCCCGGGCGATGAGCGAAGGACAGATCCCGCAGTTCGGTCATCCGGGCACGCTCGGTCAGTACTTTGCGGCGCTGACCAATATGCGATCCGTCGGCGTCATGGGCGACTTCCGTACCTATGATTATGCCATCGCATTGCGCGCCGTCACGACCAGCGACTTCATGACCGCCGAAGCAGCCCACCTGCCGTGGGACCTGATCGACCGCGTGACCACCCGCATCGTCAACGAAGTCGACCACGTCAACCGCGTAGTCTACGACTGCACCGGAAAACCACCGGGAACGATAGAGTTTGAGTAGAAGCCAAAATGGCTGAAAGCCGCATAAATACTGGATTCTTGCGAGACGAAAAGCCTTTGTGACAACAGTTTGACAACATTTTAAGATTATTCAAGAATAAAGAGCTAACAGATTTTTGAGAGGAAGTCTGTTAGCTCTTTTTGCGTTATCAGTCTTTTAGTTTGTCCTTGAATGCTTCGACTAATACATCGCTTAATTCCTGCGAAGGAACTTTCGCCCAGATTTGAGTGGTATCGAACTTTGGATAATGATAACGCCAATTATCGTATTCTACCCTGCTGATTTCATTGGAAGAAAGCTTATCCGCCTGTTCTTTCCAAGCGCAGAGCATTTTCAACAGCTCGGCGGCGTCCTTGCATTTATCCTTGTTGACTTTTAGACAGACTTCTCCGTCTGTTTCGCTAACGGTAAGACCGTAAATATCTTCAAGGGTAAATAAAGTGTGCATAAGTCCGATATAGCTGTCGATGTCAGGAACGTCGAGAGCCTGCGGAGAAACGTCGAGAGCCTGCGCTAATGCGGCGGTCAGGTCCGCTTTCGGTTTGCGGGAGCCTGTTTCGTATTGCGCCAGACGCACGTCTGCGCTCCTTTCAGGAAAGCCGACGTTCATGCCGAGATATTTCTGCGTCATGCCCCGCATCATGCGGAAAAAATGGATTCTTTCGCCAATAGCCATAGTGTATCGCTCCTTGCGTATGTATTTTGCGGCGTCTGCCGCAAATGGCAAATACTTTGGTGTAGAGTATTTAACTTGTAATAAGTATAGCATATATGTTTAACAGAAGTCAATGAAAATAAAACAAAAAAGTTTAATATTTTCCTTAAAACCACTTGACAATAGCAAATACGCTTAGTATAATGGCGGCGAATTAAATAAATATGCTTAGTGAAATGAATGACCGTCTGATTGGGATATGACTTTGCAAGGACTTCCCGAAAAGGAAAAGAGCGAAGCGACGCCGCTTGAGCAGGGGCGGGAACGACAATCGGGGGGAACGGCGAAAAATATGTAAATTGGAAGGAGGGATTGCATGGCGGATACAACCTTTATGCGGGTGGAAGAAGTTGCGGAAGAGCTGGGCGTTTCAAAATCTTATGCTTATAAGATAGTTCGGAAATTGAACGCCGAATTGAAAGCGCAGGGATTTTTAACGATTTCAGGACGCATAAATAAACAGTATTTTTAGAGAGAGCTTGTTACGGCGTAAAGAAGAAAGAGAGGGATTAGATTATGGCGGTTTACAAAGAGCAAAAAACAAACACATGGAAAGTTTATCATCGTTATACCGACTGGCAGGGCAACCGCAGGCAGACGACAAAGCGAGGATTTGCCACGAAAAGAGAAGCATTGGCGTGGGAACGGGAGCAGCTCAATAAGGTTACGGCGGATTTGGATATGACTTTCGGGAGTTTTGTCGAAACTTATACGGTAGATATGAAAAACCGTATTAAGGAAAACACATGGCATACGAAAGAGCATATTCTCAGGACGAAGATTTTGCCTTATTTTGAAAAACAGAAAATCAACGAAATCCAGCCGAGGGATATTATCGCATGGCAGAATGAAATGCTGAAAGCAAAAGACAAAAACGGCAAGGCGTATTCTTCCGTATATCTCAAGACAATTCATAATCAGCTTAGCGCAATTTTCAACCATGCCGTCAGGTTTTACGGACTGAAAGAAAATCCAGCCGCTAAAGCGGGGAGTATGGGGAAAGAAAAAGGACGTGAAATGCTGTTTTGGACGCAGGAAGAATACGAGAAATTTTCCATTGCGATGATGGATAAACCCGTATCGTTCTATGCTTTTGAAATGCTTTACTGGTGCGGTATCCGAGAGGGAGAACTACTCGCCCTCACGCCCGCCGATTTTGATTTTGAAAAAAGCACGGTCACAATCAATAAATCCTATCAGCGTATCGACGGCAGAGACGTTATTACGGAGCCAAAAACGCCGAAAAGCAACCGTACAATCAAAATGCCGCAATTTCTGGCAGAGGAAATTCAGGATTACCTCAAAATGCTCTACGGAATTGGAGCAGATGACCGAATGTTCACCGTCACCAAGAGTTATCCCCATCGGGAGATGGATAGAGGCTCCAAAGAGGCTGGAGTCCCGCGTATCCGAATCCATGATATTCGTCACAGCGCGGTTTCGCTTCTCATCGACATGGGGTTCTCCGCCACAGCTATCGCAGATCGGGTGGGTCATGAGAGCATCGACATCACTTACAATTATGCGCATCTGTTTCCGTCCAAGCAAACGGAAATGGCAGATAAATTAAATATGGAAAGGGGCAATTAAAAATGTCAGCAAAGAATTTGGACAAGCACAACCGTTGGAGAAACAAGGCCGTATCTTTCCGGGTCTCCCCTGAGGAGGATGCCCAGATTGAAACAGCAGTCAAGCTCACCGGACTGACCAAGCAAGATTATATCATCCGTCGGCTGCTCTGTCGGGATGTGGTGGTTCAGGGCAATCCGAGAGTCTATAAGGCACTGCGAGATCAACTGGCTGCTGCGCTGGACGAGCTGCGCCGGATTGAAGCTGGTCAAGGAGTAAATGAAGAACTGTTGGACACCATTCAGATGATCACAACCATTATGAAAGGAATGCAGGAGGATATTGCCTATGACCGATGAAAAAAAGAAAATGACCACCCAGGACTCATCTGTTGGCGCAGACGATGGGCAGTCAATCTCCAAAAACTCTGACATTAGTATAACCACTTCCAAGGGAGAAATCAACGATGAAGTTGTAAATCCTCAGGAAAGCCTGGAAGAAATGTACCGCAAGATACAGCGCATGAGCGACCCAGCTTACCTTCACACTGTGACCATGGATGAGCTGATGGATAATGTATTTGAGGTAAAGTCCGCAGTGATTGAAAACCTACTCTATACCGGAGCATATATCCTTGCCGGAGCGCCCAAAATCGGCAAATCTTTTCTGGTGGCGCAGATCGCCCACCATGTCAGTACCGGACAGGATTTGTGGGGCTACAAGGTTCATCAAGGAACAGTCCTCTATCTTGCTTTGGAAGATGACGAAAGCCGTTTGCAGCGCAGGATGTTCCGCATGTTCGGTGTGGAGGGGACAAACTCTCTCCACTTTGCTACCAGTGCCAAGATGATTGGCAGCGGTTTGGATAAACAACTTGAAAAGTTTGTCCGGGAACACAGAGACACCAAATTGATTATCGTGGATACCCTGCAAAAAGTCCGGGAGATGGTAAGCGACAATTACAGCTATTCCAGCGATTATGAGGTGATTGGAAAACTGAAACAATTTGCAGACCGGCATGGAGTTTGCATCCTGATTGTCCACCACACCAGAAAGCAGCCTGCGGGAGATAGCTTTGAGAAGATTTCCGGTACCACTGGACTGTCGGGCTGTGCAGATGGAGCACTCATCATGCAGAAAGAAAAACGAACCGACGGAAAGGCTACACTGGAAATCAGTGGACGGGATCAGCCGGATCAGCGGCTGTATCTAAGTAAAGATCAGGAGCGTTTGATATGGCTCCTTGACCATGCAGAGAATGAGCTTTGGAAGCAGCCACCAGACCCGGTGTTGAAGGCTGTGGAAAAGATTGTATCTGACGAGATCCGCGAGTGGGAAGGCAGCCCTACAGAGCTTACCGAAGCCCTACGGTTGGAGATGGCAGTGAATCGCCTTACTAAGCATTTGAATGTGAATGCCAGCCGCCTGCTGGAAGAACATCAGGTGAAGTACGAAAACAAAACCAAGCACGCCGGAAGGCGTATCAGGCTGACTTATATGGTAGAAGCACCTATGGTTGAAGTGGTCCTATGTCAAGATTTAGTACAAGTTAAAATGAAAAACTTTTCCCATTTTAACCCGCCAGAAGCTCAGCCTCAGTGTGTGTTCTTTCATACAATCGTTCGAATTCATTTGGTGACATATAGTTACAATGGCTATGAATTCGTTTCGTATTGTAGAAAGCTTCCAGATATTCGAAAATCAAGCGGTATGCCTGCTTGTAATCGTGAATTTTAAAGCGGTTGAGCCATTCACGTTTGATAATCGAATGGAAGGATTCAATGCAGGCATTATCCCACGGAAATGCTTTCTTTGAGTAACTACGCTGCATATTTTCTGTTACTTTTTTATGTTCCGTCGCAACGTACTGACTGCCACGATCAGAGTGAATGATCAATGGCTGGTCGATATTTCGGCGAGCTTTGGCTTTGTTTATCGTATCAATCACGCAGGATACTTCCAGTGTTTCTGAAAGTGTCCAGGCTATGATTTTTCTGGAAAATAAATCCATAATACTGGTCAGATAGACAAATCCGTCTATTGTCCAGATGTAGGTGATATCCGAACACCAGACAGCATTCGGGCGGTCAGGATTAAACTGCTCATCGAGGATATTTTGTAATTCAGTACTGAAATCAGAATCTTTTGTGGTAATTGTCCATGGCTTGCTCCACTGGGCACGGGTTCCCATTTGACGCATGTATGTACCAACAGTTCTTTCCGAAATGACTTCACCGGTTTTCCACAATTCTACAGTGATTTTCGGAGCACCGTAGTTCTGCTTGGAATCATCATATATATCCTGTATTTTTGCTTTTACAGATTCACGGCGTTTTTCTGTATCAGAAGGCACGCGGTGGAGCCATGCACGATATCCTGAACGTGAGACACCTAAAAATTTCAACATTCCGGAGACGGAAAACCGGCGTCCAGCCTTTTGGGCAGCTTCCGTCTTCTCAGACACTTCGAGATAAATGGCTTCCGTCATTTTCCCAGAATGTTGATTGCTTTTTTTAATACATCAAGTGCATCTTGGGCATCACGTAATTCACGTCTGAGACGGGCGATTTCCTTCTGTTCATCGGATGCGTAATTACCAGAACCCCGAACAGGAATATCACCGGATTCACGGAAGTCTTTCAGCCACTTTGTTAGTGTGCTGTATCCGATGCCAAGATTTTCTGCACATCCACGTACACCGAGATCTTTATGATCTTGATAATACCGGATTGCATCAAGTTTAAATTGTTTGTCATGTTGCATTGCCATATGATATCCTCCTTCAGCATGTCTCTATTGTACCATGTTAATATGTATTTGGAATTTCTCATTTTGGCTTGTACTATTTATATTCTAGCATCAAAGTAATTAAGTAAAGCGCGACGCTTGCAACGGTCGCGACGGTGTTTTGAGGGGTACTCCCAGCACCGTTGCGACCGTCGCCACCGTTGCGGGAAAGAAAATGTGAGGTGGTGTTTTGCCACCCCATTATTTAAGAGGGTGCCCCATTTTAGGGCACACTTTTGCATATAGGATGTCGCAATTCACGACACCCTATGCCCTGAAACAGGGTACAGTGTGTGGAGTAAAAGCGAAGGATGGGTAGGCATTTCGCCCACGCATCTAGCGATGGCTACTGTGTTTCGCAGTAACCATCAGGCGTAAGGGTGGGACGATTTGTTCCATGGCATCTTAAAGGGGACGGCGCTTCGGCGTACCCTTTCAAAGCGTTCGCAGAACGCGTAGCCACAGAATGAAATTCTGTGTTCAAAAGGGGGCTTGGGGGCATTGCCCTCAACAAGCAGACGGCAAGCAATGTGAGTGTGTATTAACACTCGCATTGCTTGCCCGTCGTGTGTGGCTATCCACACGCATTGCTATCCACACGCATTGCTTGCCTGTCGTATCTGACCAGAAATCAACAGATACCGAAAATGGGGCTTGAAATCGCACTGCTTAAGATATTAAGTACGTGATTGCATTATTCGCAAATGCGCTGTATAATAAAGTTGTATATTTATATTCCCTGTAAGAAAAGGTGGCCGATATGGATTACATGAACGCAAAAGAAGCCGCTGATAAGTGGGGACTTTCCGTACGGCGAGTTCAAGTCCTCTGCGAACAAGGTAGATTTGATGGTGTCGAGCGGTTGGGCAATGTCTGGCTAATTCCTAAAAGCGCAGAAAAGCCGTTGGACGGACGTACTCGTGAAGTGAAAACGCAGAAACAACAGCCGAAATAAAGTTGTTCAGGAGGAACTAAGATGACAAATCTCGAACGAGCAATAAAAGATGGTTATGCACATATTATTGGAGAAAAAGGCAAAGAGAAAATCACATATGTTTCTTCTGATAACCATGTAGAAAATTATAGCGATCCGGAAGAAAAGGTCCGTGCTGAATTTTGGGCTGAGCTGATTTATAAATACGAATACCCGGTCAATCGGATTAAAATAGAAGTGACTGTACCTGATCGTCTGCCGACAGATCGTGCGGATATTGTTGTTTTCCGTGATGACGAGTGCAAGCGTCCCTATGCTGTGGTTGAGTGTAAAAAAGACGGTGTTACGGATGCCGAATTCAACCAGGCGATAGAGCAGGGCGTTGGCAATGCTACTTGGGTGAAACTTCGGGCTGACTATGTTGTAATTATCGCTGGTGGCACTCGTCGTGTTCTAGATGTTACCGATAAATTCGGCGCATTGGAGCGTGAGCAAAACATCCTGGCTGATTTGCCTCATGCATATGGAAAGCCCCAAGAATTTAGATTCTATAAGGGAAGCGAAAATGATATTAAGCCGGTAGACCGAGAAGATCTCATTGCTGCTATTAAGAAATGCCACCAAACGCTGTGGGGTGGTGGTCGCCTTTCCCCGCCGACTGCTTTTGGAGAACTGTGCAAATTAATCTTCGTAAAAATCAGTGATGAGCAAAAACCTCGAAAAAAAGGTGAGCCTTACCAGTTTCAGATAAAGACGCACGAGCCTGCTTCTAAACTGGCTGAACGAATCAATGCTTTGTACGATGAGCAGAAAAAGAAAGACCCTGAAGTCTTTACTGACTCTATCAAAGTGGATGATCGAGTGTTACGGACGGTAGTTTCTCATCTTGAAGCGATCAATCTGCACGAAACAGACCTTGATGTAAAAGGTGTGGCATTTGAGCAATTCATGGATGGATTTTTTAAAGGCGATTTTGGTCAATATTTTACGCCTCGTCCGATCATTGAGTTTGCTGTAAAGATGACGGCGCCGGAGCACGACTGGGATGTGCTGGATACCTCCTGTGGGTCAGGCGGGTTTTTGTTGTATGCGTTAGATTACATTCGCCATCAGGCCACCGAGTATTACGAAAAAGGCAGTGCGGATCACTACCGCTATTGGCACGATTTTGCGGAGAAACACCTTTATGGAATCGAGATCAATGATGAGATTGCACGCGTTGCGAAGATGAATATGATCGTGCATGATGATGGACATACCAATGTGATCAGCTACGATGCATTAGAGAGTATTGATAAGATTGCAGCATATAACCCTGGTTTTCAAAAAGATAAGTTTGATCTGATTTTGACCAATCCTCCTTTTGGTTCTACGGTGAACGGGGCCGAAAAACCGTATCTCAGCACCTTTGAGTTGGGTAACACCTATGACAAAAAAGGAAAAGCAAAGCCCAGAAAAAACCAGAGTTCGGAAGTCCTATTTGTTGAACGCATTTGTGAGTTCCTCAAACCGGGTACAGGAAAAGCGGCTATCGTTTTGCCTGATGGAATTTTGACAAATAGTTCTTCCCAATATGTACGAGATTTCATTTTAGAAAAATTCCAATTGCTTGCAGTAATTAGTTTGCCTAAAGATGCCTTCGCTCATTTTGGAGCAGGGGTCAATGCATCAGTTGTTTTTTTGAGGAAAAAGAACCATGATGAAGTAACTGACTATGATCCAGTATTTATGGCAAAACCTAAGTTCATTGGCTACGATGCAACCGGCTGTAAGACCATTCAAAATCAATTGATCGAAATCGCAAGTCAGTATGAAAAATATTGTGCTGGTAAAAAGATAGACTTCAATGAGGAGACGGGGTATCTCGTCAAATACAATGCTATTGACAATAGGATCGACGTGGATCACTACTCTCCTAAGTTTATTGCATTGAAAGAAAAAATTGAAAGTTCAAGTTATCCGGTTGTTTATGTAGAAGATATTTGTTTGTCTATTAAATCTGGATTTGCTGCTGGGAAGCAAGATCAAGGTGATGCACTTTCAGATGAAGAAAGAGTTCCGCATTTGCGCCCATTTAGTATTACGACCGATGGGGAGCTGAGTTTTGCTACAAAGAAATATGTTCCATTGGCTAGTCTTACAACGGCTGATTTTTGTGAGAAAGGAGAAGTTCTTTTTAACAATACTAATTCGATTGATTTGGTCGGAAAAACCACGGTATTCGATGTTGATTGTAGTTGTGCGGTTTCTAATCATATCACTCGGTTAAAGTTAAAAGACGGAGTGGATCCTTATTATGTGGCAGCATTTTTTAATATGCTGCTGCGATTAGACTATTGGAAATTTTTGTGCACAAACTTTAATAATCAATCTGGAATTAACAATGAAACATTAAAAAAAGTTAGGATAATTCTGCCGGATATTGATAAGCAAAGGGAGTTTGCCGGAGAAGTTGTTTCTCACTATAAAAAAGCTATTCAATTAAGAGAGCAGGCGGACAGAGAAGTATCGATGGCGAAAGATGAATTTGAGAAAAAAATACTAGGTGAATGATTGTGGATATAAATAGAGTTAGGACGGTTTATGGGTGGCTAATCAATATTGCAAACAATCCAAATTGTATGACATTCCCTGTTGCGTTACCGGATATTCAAAGTATTAAGAATGGCCTAATCAAAATTTCTCATGACATTGAAAAGGAATCCCCGTATTTCAGCCAAGAGCTGTTTGAGATGAAAGACCGTATGTTTGTTGGATATGGGACGATTAATCCGGTTGTGTTTGGACAAGCCATAGAAATTTTAAAGTCACTTCAGCAAGCAGATAATACAAAGGGATCGGGAGTATGGGATCTCATTCATCCAAAGATTGCTTTGGTGTCCCAAAATCTATTTGAAGATGGTCACTATGCAAATGCCGCTGAGGATGCGTTTGTTGAGATCAATGACCGGGTAAAGAAACTTTTTATGAAAGTAAATCCCACTGCGCCTAAAGTCCCAGATGGTTATACTGCGATGAACATGGTATTCTCTGATAACGCTCCTTTGTTGGAGTTTTGTGATCGCTCGACCGAGACGGGAAGCAATATACAAAAAGGCTATATGCAGATGTTGGCAGGAGCCATGTCTGCACTGAGAAATCCCAAAGCTCATGCCAATATCACCATTACTAAGGATGATGCAATGCGTCGCCTGATGTTTGCGAGTATGTTGATGTATAAAATTGATGAAGCGGTGAAGTATTCTGGAATTATGGAATAGTTCTGCAAAGAAAGAGAGAAATACAAATGGTTAAGTTAAGCGGTATCTTAGAATACTCAATGGGAGGCTTTCTCTGTTTGCGAGGGTTTGCTTCGTTTAAGATGCTTAGCGCTATTTCTGAGCCAAGCCCAGAAGTACAAAGAGATCTTATAGCCCAGCATCAAGGTGAAATGGCCGAATTCCTGAACGGAGGAGAGTATCGTTTTTTTCCTGAGGTCATCCTGTCTTTAAACTTGACAGATGGTAGAAGCGAATTCGACAAAATTGATTTGTTCCATTCGGAATTGCGTTCCGGACAAACCTGGAATAAATCTATTGGAGGTTTCCAAATTAGTATTTCCCAGAATGTGACAAAGAATGTCGTAAACGCATTTGATCCATCACCAAGACTCGACAGGATTAATATTGCTCATTTGAAATTTGATGAAAAAGAACACAGGATTACTCGCATTGATGGAAATCACAGACTTAGTGCGGCAGCAAGCGTTAGAGAGGATTTTGCCGTTCCGTTCTGCTTGCTTTTGTTCCAAAATCCAGAAGAAAATGGACAGTATTCGCGAGCTATATTTCATAACATCAATGCCAAACAGGTTCCATTAAATCTTGAAGAAAATTTAAAAGTCATATTGGAAAGTGACGGGGTATTTAGTGACGAAAAACTAAAGACTGATCCCTCTTTCGGTTGGCCATACTATTTGGCACGTAAAATTTCTCAACAAGAAAATTTTGAGGAATACCCATTTATTAATTTATTGATTCGTGGAATCAAATATACATACTTACTTCAAGTATGCCAGCTATTAATTGAAAATCAAACTTTACCCAGATCTGATGAGGCAGTGAATAGTTTTCGTGAACAGTTGCCTCAAATTGAAGCTGCGCTGCAAGAAGCACAGCTTCATGTGATACCAAACAATCTGGCTGTTATTGGGGCAATTTCGTTTTATAAGCTGACAAATGCGACAAAATATCAACACTTTCTGTCTTGGGTAAAAGAAAATAGCATTACAAGAGTCCCCGAGCTCCACATGAATGATTTAATACAAATCTTTGACCAGATATATGAGAATAGGCCGAAATCAATATTTGTTTCAATGCAGTTTAGTGTAGAAACAGCAGATACATACCAGACTATTGAAGATGTGAAGGTCACTTTAAAACGTGAAAATGGTCTTGATATAAAGTTGATACGAGTAGATAAGCATCATGATGGATATTCTGATGAGATATATCATCGGATAATTAATGGCATCAAAGAGTCCTCTTTGGTGATTGCTGATCTTTCGTTCGGCAATAAAAATGTTCATCATGAAATAGGATACGCTCAGGGGCTTGCAAAGAAAGTGCTGCTACTCTATAAAACACGAGATGGAGTGCCTGCAAATTCTGAAATTGGGTCCAATATCTCGATGCACGATCAGGTAAGATTCCAAAATCAGGTGGAATTGAGACCTGTTCTATTGAGGAAAATCCGAGAGTTCTTTGGAATAGAGGTGGACGACTAATGCCCATGTGGTTATGTCGTGCTGGACGATACGGTGAGTTCGAGAACAAATTTCTTGAGGACAGTAAGGTATACTGCACCTGGGACAATCTCTCTGAATCAATCATGCAGTTCCACACCAAGCAGGACTTGCAGCAATACTTTGTGGACAACAACCCAGATGTCAAGGTAAAAACAGCGATGAACTGGGCGAGCCAGGTATGGCCGTTTGCCCATGAGATGAAAAAGGGAGAGATTGTTGTCCTGCCCAGCAAGATCAAGCCTGTAATTCATTTTGGCAAGATCACAGGTAATTATGAATTCTTACCTAACAACGATAATCCTTATTATCATGCGCATCAGGTAGATTGGTTTGCCTGTGACATTCCCCGCACAGCTTTTGACCAGGACATCTTATATTCCTTTGGGGCTTTTATGACCATTTGCCGTATCAAGCAGGAAGATCGCATAAAAGCAGTCATCAATGCACATAAACAGGGAAAGAAAGCGCCCCAAATTACTCCGCAAGAGCCACAGGATGATGAAGAGGCACGAGATATTGAAAATGAAGCCTTGGGGGTTATCACAAATCTGATAATCCAGAAGACTAAGGGGCATGGTTTAGCAAAAATTGTAGATGCCATTCTTCGAGCAAAGGGATTCACTACATATGTCAGCCCGGCCGGACCGGATAAAGGTGTGGATATTCTGGCTTCTGCGGGCACACTTGGTTTTGGAAGTCCCAAAATTTGTGTTCAGGTTAAGTCCACGGACGCGCCAGTGGATCGGATTGTTTTGGATCAGTTGGGCGGGGTGATGAAAAACTTTGGTGCCGAATATGGCCTGTTAGTGTCATGGAGTGGGTTCAAATCTTCGGTCATCAATGAGACGGCTAAACAGTTCTTTGAAATCCGGCTTTGGACCCACAAAGAAATTATTGAGGAGTTTCTGCGATACTACGATCAGATGGACGATGAAATCAAAGAGCTGATCCCTCTCAAAAAGATTTGGGTCGTGAGCAACGATGATCAATAATTAAAATGCTTTGATGAAGAATCCATCGTATGATATAATCAGTTTGTAAGGTGTAAATCATCCTCAATTTACTGGCAACACCATGGCAACAAAAAATCAGATAGCCTCTGCTATCTGAATAATGGAAATAATGCTATGAAACTTTCTGATGCTTCAAAACCATAGATATCTTCGATTGTTTCCGAGATCTGGCGAGTGGTCATTCCCTTTGCATACATAGAAATGATCTTCTGATCAATATCAGAAATATCTTTCTGACGCTTTTTTACAATCTGTGGTTCAAAGGTGGACTTTCGATCTTGTGGTACTTCGATTTCCATAGAACCATACCGACTGTTTACCTGCTTGCGTTTATAGCCGTTTCGATAATCGTCGTTGTCAGAACGCTCGGATTTCTCATATCCGAGATGGTCATCCATTTCTGCCTCCATCATTTCCTTGAGGGTGCCGCCAAGGAGATCTTTAAGAGCATCCTGGATATCTTCAGCAGTCTCAATATCGTATTCTTCGAGAAGCTGACGAATGATATTTCTTTTTCCATCGGTCATTTGTACTCTGTGTACAGGTTTCTTTTGTCTTGCCATAATAAAAGGCCCTCCTAATGATATTTATTTTATCATAGAAGGACCTTATGATGGTTATTTTACAGAAAAAGTTTCACAGGCTCATATTTGATTACGTGTATTAAGTAAGTTGTTTACTCTAAAAAGATTAATCCTATTCGAACATTCCCTTTACAATAGGCTCGCCATCCTTAACCATTACATGGCCCTTAGCGATAACAGTGTGGATGTTCAAATCTTCTGTCATGAGACACAAGTCAGCATCAAAACCGTCTTTGATCTGTCCCTTTGTATCTAAGCAAAGCACGCGAGCCGGGTTGGCTGTGATGGCTTTGATAGCGATTTCTAGCGGGATGTTTTCACGCTGAACGCACTCACGAACTTCTTTCAACAGGCAGCTGGACTGACCCATACCAATGCCCAGGAACTGGCCGTCAGCACTGAACAGCGGCAGACTTCCCTGGCCGTCAGATGAAATAGTGAATAGGTCGCTGCTGATTCCTTCGTCAAGCATGCGCTTGATTCCGTCGCAAACTCTAACCTCGTCACTAACGGTTACCCAATAGTCGATATCTTCGTTTCCTGTAAAGTCAACGGTTCCGCCAAGTTTCGCATATTCTACAGCCTGATCAAACAGTGCTGCGTTTCTATTAACGTGAGTAGGCAGGAACTGAGTTGAAGGAATTTCAGTTTCCTCAATGGCTCTAAGAATCATGTCCATTTTTCTAGGACTGTCTCCTAGGTGAATATTGATGATACCTGCTTTTCCTGAAAGAATTCCGCCTAAACGTGTATCTGCGCAAACGCGAAGGAACTCATCATAAGTCGGCTGAGATGAACGATGATCAGAAATTGCGATTTCGCCTGTACCAATAAATTCATCCACAACCATAATGTCCTGAGTGATGCTTCCTGTCAGCGTTCTTACAGGAATCTGATAGTTTCCGGTATATCCGTAAGCCGTGATTCCCTGTTCACGCAGACCCTTAATCTTAGCGATCAAAGCTGTCAGATCACGACCGTAGCCGTCTGTTCCCAGACAGCCAACAACAGTCGTAATTCCCCATCTTGTCAATCCGGAAAGGGTAGCCTCAGGTGTTCTGTTAGCAAAACCACCTTCGCCGCCTCCGCCTAGAATGTGAACATGTGAGTCAATAAATCCAGGTGTAGCGATAAGACCTTCTCCGTCAATTACTTCTACTTCCCAGCTTACTGGAATATCCAGATTATCTGAAATCTGGCAAATCTTGCCACCGGCAATAAGAAGATCCTTCTTACCAAGTTTTTCCGGTGCATATACATTAACGTTTTTTATAATTTTCATAAACTAATTCTCCTTAGAATCCAGTTACACTTGCAATGATAATAGTTGCTACTGCAAACAGAATTAGAATTCCTAAGAATTTCCACATAAATTTGATCCATTTTGACCAGTCAATTCTTGCAATTGCAAGGGATCCCATTAAGCATCCTGAAGTAGGTACGATTAGGTTAGTGAATGCGTCACCTAACTGGAAGGCAAGTACTGAAGTCTGACGAGTTACGCCAAGAAGGTCAGCAAGTGGAGCCATAATTGGCATAGTCAGAGCAGCCTGGCCTGAACCTGATACAACGAAGAAGTTAAATACTGACTGGAACAGGTACATAAGAATAGCTGCTAATGTTCCAGATAGACCTACGAATGCGTCTGAAATTCCGTGAAGAATTGTGTTCAGAACTGTAGGTTCTGTAGGGTCTGATCCGCCTAAAACAAGCATGATACCCTGAGCCATACCAACGATAATTGCAGCACCAACTAGGTCTGCAGCACCCTGCTTAAATGCAGCTGCCATATCATTTACAGTCATTTCGTTCAGCTTAAAGATAACACCGATAACACCGGCAATGATACCCATAATGAAGAACTGTGAAGCGATTTCAGGAATGTAGTAACCCTGCTTCATAACTCCCCATACTACCCAGATCATACCGAATAATAGAGTTAATAGAACAAGGATGTGTCCTAATCCAAACTTTTCTACGCTTCCTGCAGCGCTCTTGCTTTCCATATCATCTCTGAAGAAAGCGTCAGATTCGTAAGAAACTGAGTGCTGAGGGTTCTTCTTGATTTTGCTTGCATATAACATAGTCATTGCAGCACCAAGTAATGTGAAGAATACCCAAAGTCCAATTCTGAACTTAGCGCCTGAGAATACAGGCACGCCTGCGATACCCTGAGCGATAGCTACTGAGAATGGGTTCATCCATGATGTACCGAAACCAATCTGAGTTGCAACATAAGTAATAAGTACAGCCGTAACTCCGTCATATCCCATAGCGATAACGATTGGAACTAAGATCATTAAGAAAGGAAGTGCTTCTTCACCCATTCCGAATACTGCTCCACCTAGTGAGAACAGAATGAAAAGAACCGGGATAAGAAGTTTTTCTTTTCCGTTTGTCTTCTGAATCATGTTCATGATGCCGGATTCAACAGCACCAGTCTTAAGAACGATACCGAATGCACCACCGATTACAAGGATGAATGCGATGATACCAACTGCGGAACCCCACTTGTCTCCGCTTACTAAACCTTCAAATAGGTAGTTGAAAAGTCCAACGCCGCCACCTGCAGCAAATAGGCTGATGCCCTGCTTTACAGGATTTCCTGCATCGTCAAGAACGTAGCTAAAACTTCCGTCCTTAATAACTGTTCTTGTCTTTTCTGCACCGTCGATTACGTAAGTAATATCTTCAGTCTGATATAAACCCTGTGGAATCAGATAAGTAAGTAAAGCCGCGAAGCATACTACAAAGAAGATGATTACGTAGGTGTCAGGAACTTTGAACCCTTTATTCATGGATTCAAGAGTTTCACCTTTTTTCTTTTTGCTCATATATAAAGTCCTCCTAAAAAATCTATACCCTATTATAATACGCAAAAAGCATGCCCAAAAAAATATCTTCAATTTCAGCATTTAAAGCAATTTTTAGGATGATATTTGGAGGTTATCTTTATTTTTTAGGTTTTTCGGTTCTTTTTTGGTACATTTTCGGTCTTAGGCATTTATTGCCCTTCATAGTCTCACTTTTGTATCAAAACTCCCTCAGCTTTATCACTCATCTTAAACCCGTATCCACCTTCTCTTATTAAATAGCCTTCTTTCTGAAGCTGATCTAAGCATTTTCTTACACGATATTCGCTAACATTCTTTACGTCCTGATTCTCGTGACCTCTCAGATGCTTCATAATATTGCTTCTTCCCACCAATTTTCCATCCTGCTGAAGCTCTGCTGCTGCAATAAGTACAGCCATGGAAATCCTGTCTGGAAGGCTGAGATTCTCACTAATTTCAGCTAGCGTTTCTTCTTCTGCATATAATTTAGTATCCTCAAATACCTCATTTAAGAAAGGCAAATCCCCAGCAGTTATAATATCATTTTCACAAACAGCGAATGCAAATTTTACTAGATTCTGAAGCTCACGAACATTCCCTGGCCAGTCATGCTTCATAAGGAGTCTCATGCCATCTTTGGAAATCTTTTTATCAGATGCGAAGAGTTCTTTCTGCCAATACGCG
>ERZ856578.3297-NODE-3297-length-24501-cov-3.640108_pt1 | contig 24501 bp, 20 predicted proteins | sample MGYA00514384_ERZ856578 | MGnify/ENA primary metagenome ERZ856578 (study PRJEB29103, sample SAMN06111958) | human gut metagenome | biome: human gut; feature: ankylosing spondylitis patient; material: healthy_person | host: Homo sapiens | place: China:Hangzhou... | reverse complement strand
CGGCCATTACATCTTAAACCCGGGCTCCACCTCCATCCCGAAGGGCGGCAATCCGGCTACATATTCTGTCTTATGAGTCTTTTGGTCTTTTTGATAGTTTACTTCACTCTTCTTTTAATTCTTTAGGTGCTAAAGCTTCTTTTGAGATTCGTTTAGCTTCTACTGCTTGCGATGATTCTTTACTTGGAGCTTATTTTTCATATGCTTTAGATAGTTTAAAAGTGTCACACTTTTCTACTTATTCTTTATTCTCAAATCTAAAGGTTGAGATTTCGAATAATAGTATTTTTGTTAAGGCTCCAGAGCATATTATAAAGGAAAATTTACAGGATAGATTTATTTCTTTGATATCTAAATCTCTTTCTCAAGTTGGTTTATCTGATGTATCCATTTCTGTTGTCGAAGATAAGGAAGCTTCATCTTCTTTAGAAGAGGCTTACCAAACAAATAAGGATTCTTTACAAGAACAAGCTGAGTCTCAGGCTAGACAGGCGCTTCAATCTATTCTTGAAAGTGCCCCAGCACCGAAACCTGTGTCCGAACCATCACAAAATTTTGCTGAGAAACAAAGTCAACGTCAAGCTAGTTTTGATAAGGCTGAAATAACGCCAATGGTTGATATTAATTCTGAAGAGAATCGGGTTGTTTTTGAAGGATATATTTTTGATGTAGAGCAACGTGAAACTAAGACGGGTCGAATTATTATTAATTTCAAGGTAACTGATTATACATCTAGTTTTGCTATGCAACGATGGGTCAAAGATAGTGATGAGCTCGCTAAGTTCGATATGATAAAAAAGGGGAACTGGGTTAGGGTTCGTGGCCGTATCGAGAATAATCCTTTCACTCATAGTCTGACTATGAATGTGCAAGATATTAAAGAAATTTCACATACTCCTCGTAAGGATTTGATGCCTGAGGGACAAAAGCGTGTGGAATTTCATGCGCATACCAACATGTCGACTATGGATGCAATGCCTACCGTCGAGGAGCTTATTGATACAGCGGCTTCTTGGGGACATCCAGCAGTTGCCATAACTGACCATGCTAATGTTCAAAGTTTTCCTCATGGCTACCATAGGGCTAAGAAAGCTGGGATTAAGGCTATTTTTGGTCTTGAAGCCAATCTTGTTGAGGATAAAGTTCCTATTGTTTATAATTCCCAGAATTTGGAATTAAAAGAAGCAACTTATGTTGTATTCGACGTTGAAACAACAGGTTTATCTGCTGTTCATAATGATTTGATCCAGATTGCGGCATCAAAAATGCATAAAGGTAATATTGTTGAGCAATTTGATGAATTCATAGATCCAGGACATCCTCTTTCTGCATTTACTACTGAGTTGACCGGTATTACTGATAATCATGTTAAAGGTGCTAAACCTTTAGTGCAAGTTTTACAGGAGTTTCAAGAATTCTGTCAAGGAACTGTGCTAGTAGCCCATAATGCGACCTTTGACGTTGGTTTTATGAATGCCAATTATGAAAGACATCAGTTACCAACAATTTCACAACCGGTTATTGATACTTTAGAATTTGCACGAAATCTTTATCCTGAGTATAAGCGTCATGGTTTGGGGCCTTTGACGAAGCGGTTTGGTGTGGCTTTGGATCATCACCATATGGCCAATTATGATGCGGAAGCTACGGGTCGTTTGTTGTTTATCTTCATAAAAGATGTGTTTGATAAGCACGGTTTGACTAATCTGGAACAGTTGAACACGGATTTGGTTTCTGAAGATTCGTATAAAAAGTCTCGTGTCAAACATGCAACGCTGTATGTTCAGAATCAAACTGGCTTGAAGAATATCTTTAAGTTGGTAAGTTTATCAAATGTCTCATACTTTGAGGGAGTAGCACGTATTCCTCGTACGGTCTTAGATGAGTATCGTGAGGGAATTATTGTAGGTTCTGCTTGTGCTGATGGTGAGGTTTTTGATACGCTTCTGTCTCACGGTATTGACAAGGCGGTTGAAGTTGCTAAATATTATGACTTTATTGAAGTTATGCCACCGGCAATTTATGCACCCTTGATTGCAAAGGATTTAATCAAGGATGAGGAGGCTATAGAACAACTGATTCGGGATTTGATTGAAGTCGCTAATCGTCTGGACAAGCCTGTGCTGGCTACAGGAAATGTACACTATATCAACCCTGAGGATGCCATTTACCGTGAAATCATTGTTCGTGCTTTGGGACAAGGAGCCATGATTAATAGGCCAATTGGTAAGGGAGAAAATGCGAAACCTGCTCCTTTACCTGAAGCTCATTTTAGGACAACTAACGAGATGCTAGATGACTTTGCCTTTTTGGAAAAAGACTTAGCCTATGAAATTGTTGTAACTAATACGCAGGCTATGGCAGATCAAATTGAAGAGGTTGAGGTTGTCAAAAAAGACTTGTACACACCTTTCATTGATCGTGCGGAAGAACAGGTTGCGGAGATGACATATGCTAGAGCGTTTGAGCTCTATGGTAATCCTTTGCCTGACATTATTGACTTGCGGATTGAGAAAGAGTTGTCCTCAATTCTTGGTAATGGATTTGCCGTAATATATTTGGCATCGCAGATGCTGGTGAACCGTTCAAATGAACGTGGCTACCTGGTTGGCTCTCGGGGGTCTGTTGGTTCTAGTTTTGTTGCAACAATGATTGGAATTACCGAGGTAAATCCTATGCCACCTCATTACTTATGTCCTAAATGTCAACACTCAGAGTTTATCACGGATGGTTCTTATGGCTCTGGCTTTGATTTGCCAGATAAGGAGTGTTCAGAATGTGGTACTGAGTATAAAAAAGATGGTCAGGATATTCCTTTCGAGACCTTCCTCGGTTTTGATGGAGATAAGGTTCCTGATATTGATTTGAACTTCTCAGGAGATGATCAGCCGTCGGCTCACTTGGATGTACGTGATATTTTTGGAGAGCAATATGCCTTTCGTGCTGGAACAGTAGGTACTGTTGCAGATCGGACCGCTTATGGTTTTGTCAAGGGGTACGAACGTGATTACAATAAGTTCTACCGTGATGCTGAGGTCGATCGTTTGGCTATGGGTGCTGCTGGGGTTAAGCGAAATACAGGTCAGCACCCAGGTGGTATCGTTGTTATTCCAAATTATATGGATGTCTATGATTTTACACCTGTTCAATATCCGGCTGATGATGTAACTGCTGCTTGGCAGACAACTCACTTTAACTTCCACGATATCGATGAGAACGTGTTGAAGCTTGATATTCTGGGACATGATGATCCGACTATGATTCGTAAGTTACAGGATTTATCGGGAATTGATCCCAAAGATATTCGAGCAGATGATCCGGATGTGATGAAACTTTTTTCAGGGACTGAGATTTTAGGGGTAACACCTGAACAAATTGGGACTCCAACGGGAATGCTGGGAATCCCTGAGTTTGGGACTAACTTTGTTCGTGGTATGGTCGACGAGACGCATCCGACGACCTTTGCGGAACTCTTACAGTTATCTGGTTTGTCCCACGGAACAGACGTTTGGTTAGGTAATGCACAAGATTTGATCAAGGAAGGTATTGCCACCCTAAAAACCGTTATCGGTTGTCGTGACGATATCATGGTATACTTGATGCATGCGGGGTTAGATCCTAAGATGGCCTTCACTATTATGGAACGTGTGCGTAAGGGGATGTGGTTGAAGATTTCCGAAGAAGAGCGTAATGGCTATATTCAAGCCATGCGTGAAAATAATGTTCCAGACTGGTACATTGAATCTTGTGGTAAAATCAAGTACATGTTCCCTAAAGCCCATGCGGCAGCCTACGTTATGATGGCCCTACGTGTAGCTTATTTCAAAGTGCACCATCCTATTTATTACTATTGTGCTTACTTCTCGATTCGAGCCAAAGCATTTGAGCTTAAGACGATGTCTGCAGGGCTCGATGCTGTTAAAGCTCGAATGGAAGATATTAAGGAGAAGCGCCAACGAAATGAAGCGACTAATGTTGAAAATGACTTATTTACAACGCTTGAAATTGTCAATGAAATGTTAGAACGTGGCTTTACCTTTGGTCAGTTGGATCTTTATAAGAGTCAGGCAACTGAATTTCTGATTGAAGGAGATACCTTGATTCCTCCGTTTATCGCACTTGAAGGTTTGGGTGAAAACGTTGCTAAGCAAGTGGTTGCTGCGCGTGAGGAAGGGGAATTCCTTTCCAAAACAGAATTGCGTAAACGAGGAGGCCTATCATCAACCTTGGTTGAAAAATTGGATGAAATGGGCATTCTAGGAAATATGCCAGAAGATAACCAGTTAAGTCTTTTTGATGATTTCTTTTAATGGCTGAAGAGAATTGTCATCAACTTTGAGAGAATGGAGTCAGTCTCCGTTCTCTTTTTGTTTAGGGGGCTGCATGTGATGCTAAAAAGCCAAAGCTGAGAGGAAACCTTTTTCTTCGTCTTATGGTATACTGATAGAAAATTATAGTTTCAAGGAGTTAATCATGGTTTTACCAAATTTTAAAGAAAATCTTGAGAAATATGCTAAATTACTGGTTGCTAATGGGATTAATGTGCAACCTGGTCACACAGTGGCCTTGAGCATTGATGTAGAACAAGCAGAGCTAGCTCATCTCTTAGTTAAAGAAGCCTATGCTTTAGGAGCAGCTGAGGTAATCGTTCAATGGTCAGATGATATTATTAATCGCGAGCGCTTCTTGCATGCTGATATGGACCGCATCGAAGAGGTTCCTGACTATAAAAAAGCTGAAATGGAATATTTGTTAGCCAAGAAGGCAAGTCGCTTAGGTGTTCGTTCATCAGATCCAGGTGCCCTTAATGGTGTAGCTCCTGAACGTTTATCTGCTCATGCTAAAGCTACTGGGGTGGCCTTTAAACCTATGCAGGTGGCAACTCAGTCTAATAAGGTTAGTTGGACTGTAGCTGCTGCAGCTGGTAAGGAATGGGCTAAGAAGGTCTTTCCTGATGCTTCGAGTAATGAGGAAGCTGTAGATTTACTTTGGGACCAAATTTTCAAGACCTGTCGTGTTTATGAAGAGAATCCTGTACGTGCTTGGAAGGAACATGCTGACCGTTTGGATGCTAAAGCACGCCTACTCAATGAGGCACAATTCTCAGCCTTACACTACCAAGCACCTGGAACAGATTTGACTCTAGGATTGCCTAAAAACCATGTTTGGGAGTCTGCAGGTGCCATTAATGCGCAAGGTGAAGGTTTCCTTCCTAATATGCCAACAGAAGAGGTCTTTACGGCACCAGATTTTCGTCGTGCAGATGGTTATGTCTCAAGCACAAAGCCTCTAAGCTACAATGGTAATATTATTGAGGGAATCAAGGTAACCTTCAAAGATGGTGAAATTGTAGATATCACAGCGGATCAAGGTGATGAAGTGATGAAGAATCTCGTCTTCAACAATAATGGAGCGCGTGCTCTAGGTGAATGTGCTTTGGTTCCAGATCCAAGTCCGATTTCACAGTCAGGCATCACTTTCTTTAACACTCTTTTTGATGAGAATGCATCCAACCACCTAGCTATTGGAGCAGCCTATGCTACCAGTGTTGAGGGAGGGGCAGACATGACAGAAGAGGAGCTTAAGGAAGCTGGTCTTAATCGTTCTGATGTACACGTAGACTTTATGATTGGTTCAAATCAAATGGATATTGATGGTATCCGCCAAGATGGTAGTCGTGTACCGATCTTCCGAAATGGGGATTGGGTAATCTAAGTATGATGGAGAATTTATCATGATTGGAAGTATGATAGTTGGTTTTCTAATTGGCCTTATTGCCTCTGCTATATCAAATAGGGGTGAACATATGGGCTGTATTGGTAAGACCTTTGTTGGATGGCTAGGTGCTTTTGTTGGTCAGCTTCTTTTTGGAAATTGGGGACCGATGCTAGCAGATACTGCTATCGTTCCTTCGGTACTAGGTGCTGTTATCTTATTAGCCCTTTTTTGGAATCGTAATAGTTAGAAATGAAAGAGTTCTGAGGTATTGGTTAGATATCTAAGGACTCTTCTTTCTTATTTTTTCATTTTCATATACCACTTTTAGAAAAACTGTGGTAGAGTAATAAAAACAGCATCTATTTGGAAAGGACTAGAAATGAGTGACTTAGATAAAAACATGGCTGTAAAAAGTATGGTAGTTATGCGTAAGGCTTTTCGTACCATCGATGCCAAGGTTTCTGAGACCTTTAAAGAATTTAATTTGACACCAACTCAATTTGGGGTCATGGACGTACTAAATGCCAAAGGACGTATGAAGATTGGCGAATTAATTGACCGCATGCTTGCCACCTCCGGGAATATGACTGTCGTCATTAAAAACATGGAGAAAAAGGGTTGGTTGATACGAGAAGCCTGTCAAACAGATAAGCGTGCTTTCGAGGTTGATTTGACGGATGAGGGCCGTCGTATTATTCAAGCAGCAATCCCGCCACATCAGCGAGCTATTGAGGAGACTTTTTCCGTTCTGACACCTGAAGAGCAGGCACAGTTGGTAGAGCTCCTGAAAAAATTTAAGAATGTCTGAGCATATTTCTTTATATTTCTAATGGAATTATATATATTACTATGTAGTAGTAATATATTAATTATTAGAAATACAAAGGAAACGTATCATGAAAAACATTCTATTTATCGTTGGATCTCTTCGCAAGGGATCATTTAACTACCAACTAGCAGAAGAAGTTGAGAAAATGCTAGCTGGTAAAGCTAATATTTCTTATCTTGACTATAGTCAAGTACCTGTTTTTAATCAGGATTTAGAAAGTCCAGTTCTTCCAGTTTTGGCAGAAGTTCGAGAACAGGTCTTGGCAGCAGACGCAATTTGGATTTTCTCACCGGTTTATAATTTCTCAATTCCTGGGCCAGTGAAAAATTTGCTTGACTGGTTGAGCCGTGCCCTTGACCTATCAGATCCTTCAGGGCCATCAGCTCTTCAAGATAAGATTGTAACCGTGTCATCAGTTGCTAATGGTGGTTACAATCAACTTTTTGATGCCTACAAAGACTTGTTACCATTTATCCGTACCCAAGTGGTTGGTGATTTTACAGCGACACGTGTAAATGATACAGCCTGGGCGGATGGGAAATTCCTAGCAACTGAAGAAGTTCTTGAAAGCCTTCAGAATCAAGCGGAAGCTTTGATTGAAGCGATTAAATAAGAATAATGAATACCCGAGGTTTCTAGCTTCGGGTATTTTTATATGCAATAATGAAAAAAAGACACCCTAAGGTGTCTTCGTATTATGAAGGCGGTAGACGGATTTGAACCGACGATCAAGCTTTTGCAGAGCCGTGCCTTACCACTTGGCTATACCGCCATAACAGATACCATTCTATCGAAAAAAAAAAGATTCGTCAAGTCTCTTTCATCAAATTGACTGGTTGATTATTCAAACTGCCTATTTACAAGAAACATAAAGAGGTTGAAAGACATTCAACCTCTTCATATTAATTATAACTGTTGTAGATTGATTACTAACATGTTAGTGTTGATTATTGTCTAATCAAGTAATCAAAGGCTCCAATAGCAGCTGTAGCACCAGATCCCATGGAAATAATGATTTGTTTGTAGGCGCTGTCAGTACAGTCACCTGCGGCAAAAATACCAGGGATATTTGTTGAACCAAATTTATCAACGATAATTTCTTGGCGCTCATTGAGTTCAATGCCACTATCTTTGAGCCAAGCAGTACTTGGTACAAGACCAATTTGAACAAAGACACCTTCAAGATCAAGATGTTTTTCTGCGTTTGTATCACGCTCAACGTAATTCAAACCAGTTACATGATCTTGACCAACAATTTCTTTGGTTGCAACGTTCTTAAGAATGGTTAGATTATCAGTTTTAGCAGCTCGTTCTTGTAAGACTTGATCTGCCTTTAATTCAGGCAAGAACTCTAAGACTGTAACGTGTTTAGTAATACCCGCTAAATCCAAAGCAGCTTCCAAACCTGAGTTACCACCACCGATAACAGCAACATCTTTTCCTTCAAATAGAGGACCATCGCAGTGTGGACAGTAAGTAACCCCTTTATTGCGGAATTCATCTTCACCAGGAACGTTGATATTACGCCATTTGGCTCCTAGTGCTAGGATAGCAGTTTTAGCCTGTAGAACGGCACCGTTAGCTAGTGTGACTTCAATGAGTTCTTTCTTCTCAATGCCAGTAGCTAATTGACTTTTGATGATATCAACATTGTAAGATTTTGTATGCTCTTCAACTTGGGCCATTAACTTAGGACCTTCTGTATATAGCGTACCAATCATGTTCTCAATACCAACTGTCTCGATAACTTGTCCACCAAAAGTTTCTGCTAAAAGCCCAGTTTTAAGCCCTTTACGAGCAGAGTAAATTGCAGCACTGTTTCCAGCAGGACCACCACCAATAACCAAAACATCATAGACACCTTTATCAGCGAAAGCATCAGCATCAAGTGGTCCGTCCAATTTTTCTACAAGCTGTTCAATGGTTGCACGACCAGATGTAAATTCTTCTTGGTCTTTGTAAACCGTAGGAACAGACATGATACCTTTGGCTTTGACCTCATCCTGATACATACCACCTTCAATCATGGTGTGAGTGATATTTGGGTTCAAAACAGCCATTATATTAAAGGCTTGAACAACGTCCGGACAATTGTGACAAGTTAATGAAACATAAGTCTCTAAATCGATGGGTTTATCAATCTTCTTGATACGTTCGATAGTGTCCTCATCAACTTTAGGTGGACGACCAGAAACTTGCAAGAGAGCTAAAATGAAAGATGTGAATTCGTGGCCCATTGGTAAGCCTGAGAAAATAACACGACTTTTTTGCCCTTTTTGTGCAATACCAAAACTAGGTTGACGTTTTAAATGTGTTGATTCAAGACTAATGCGGTCAGATATAGCAACAATCTCGTCTAGAAATTCTTTTACTTTACGAGAATTATCATCATCTCCTAAATCCGTTTGTAATACAATATCAGATTCTAGTAAATTTAAATATTGTGCTAATTGCGTCTTGATTTCTTTATCTAAGACCATGGATACCCCCTGGTTGTTAAATTTTACCTACAAGATTTAAGCTAGGAGTAAGTGTTTCAGCTCCTTCTTTCCATTTGGCTGGACAAACTTCACCTGGATGTTGGCGAATATATTGAGCAGCACGGACTTTATCAATAAGAGTACTTGCATCGCGTCCAATACCATCAGCGTTAATTTCCATCATTTGGATAACACCATCTGGATCAATAATGAATGTACCACGTTGTGCGAGACCATCTTGTCCAAGAACATCAAAACCTTGTGAGATATGGTGTGAAGGATCCCCAATCATAGGATAGGTAATAGTTCCAACAACATCTGAGTCATCATGCCAAGCTTTGTGAACAAAGTGAGTATCGGTAGAGACAGAGTAAACCTCTACACCAAGAGATTTAAGAGCTTCATATTGTTCTTGAAGGTCACCGAGTTCAGTTGGGCAGACAAATGAAAAATCTGCAGGGTAGAAGCAGAAAACAGCCCATTTTCCCTTAACATCTTCATCTGTAACAGTAATGAATTCCCCGTTGTGGTAAGCTTGTGCTGAAAATTCAATAATTTCTTTTCCGACTAATGACAAAATAATGTCCTCCTCTATTTTTGATAGCCTAATTATAAACAAAATACTTATCAACCTCAAAGAAAACGATTGCAATTTTAATGCGGGTAATTTTTTTCTAATGGTTAGCCTGATTTTAGAGCTTGTCAAATGTCACTTTTTTTGATAAACTATTATAGTTGCGTAAAGTGACAAATACTCATTCTAAGCCGATTGTGGTCTTGTTGCCGCAGGGTGGGACTGCAAGTCTAAAGCTTAGAAGAGGAAAAAACAATTTTTAAGGAGAAATACTCATGGCAGTAATTTCAATGAAACAACTTCTTGAGGCTGGTGTTCACTTCGGTCACCAAACTCGTCGCTGGAATCCTAAGATGGCTAAGTACATCTTCACAGAACGTAACGGAATCCACGTTATCGACTTGCAACAAACTGTAAAAATGGCTGATACAGCTTACGAATTCGTTCGTGAAGCAGCAGCTAACGATGCAGTAATCTTGTTCGTTGGTACTAAAAAACAAGCAGCTGAAGCAGTAGCTGAAGAAGCAACTCGTGCTGGTCAATACTACATCAACCACCGTTGGTTGGGTGGTACTCTTACAAACTGGGATACTATCCAAAAACGTATCGCTCGTTTGAAAGAAATCAAACAAATGGAAGCTGACGGAACTTTCGAAGTTCTTCCTAAGAAAGAAGTTGCACTTCTTAACAAACAACGTGCACGTCTTGAAAAATTCTTGGGTGGTATCGAAGATATGCCTCGCATTCCAGATGTAATCTACATCGTTGACCCACACAAAGAACAAATCGCTGTTAAAGAAGCTAAAAAACTTGGTATCCCAGTTGTAGCGATGGTTGATACAAACGCTGATCCAGATGAGATCGATGTAATCATCCCAGCTAACGATGACGCTATCCGTGCCGTTAAATTGATCACTTCAAAAATGGCTGATGCTATCATCGAAGGTAACCAAGGTGAAGATGCTTCTGCAGATTTCCAAGAAGCAGCTGCAGCTGATTCAATCGAAGAAATCGTTGAAGTTGTCGAAGGTGACAACAACTAATCTTTAAGATTGGTTTGGGCTCGATGCCCACTAAAGATACGACAAACACCTAAGGGGCGGGGCTCAGCCCTGCCCCTTAGTTTGATAAAATAAATTTGGAGAAAAACAAAATGGCAGAAATTACAGCTAAACTTGTTAAAGAATTGCGTGAAAAATCTGGTGCTGGTGTCATGGACGCTAAAAAAGCATTGGTTGAAGTTGAAGGTGATATCGAAAAAGCGATTGAATTGCTTCGCGAAAAAGGTATGGCTAAAGCAGCTAAGAAAGCTGACCGTGTTGCAGCTGAAGGTTTGACTGGTGTTTACGTTAACGGTAACGTTGCAGCAGTTGTTGAAGTTAATGCTGAAACTGACTTCGTTGCGAAGAACGCTCAATTCGTTGAGTTGGTAAACGAAACAGCTAAAGTAATTGCTGAAGGTAAACCAGCTAACAACGAAGAAGCACTTGCATTGACTATGCCTTCAGGTGAAACTCTTGAAGCTGCATACGTAACTGCTACAGCTACTATCGGTGAAAAGATTTCATTCCGTCGTTTTGCAGTTGTTGAGAAAACTGATGCACAACACTTCGGAGCTTACCAACACAACGGTGGACGTATCGGTGTTGTTTCAGTTATCGAAGGTGGAGATGATGCTCTTGCAAAACAAATCTCAATGCACATCGCAGCGATGAAACCAACTGTTCTTTCATACACTGAATTGGACGAACAATTTGTTAAAGATGAATTGGCACAACTTAACCACGCTATCGATCAAGATAACGAAAGCCGTGCTATGGTTAACAAACCAGCTCTTCCACACCTTAAATATGGTTCTAAAGCTCAATTGACTGATGCTGTTCTTGCTCAAGCTGAAGAAGATATCAAAGCTGAGTTGGCTGCTGAAGGTAAACCAGAAAAAATCTGGGATAAAATCATCCCAGGTAAAATGGACCGCTTCTTGCTTGACAACACTAAAGTTGACCAAGCATACACACTTCTTGCTCAAGTTTACATCATGGACGACAGCAAAACAGTTGAAGCTTACCTTGAATCAGTAAACGCTTCAGTAGTAGAATTCGTTCGCTTTGAAGTTGGTGAAGGTATCGAAAAAGCATCTAACGACTTTGAATCAGAAGTTGCAGCTACAATGGCAGCAGCACTTAACAACTAATTCTAGTTGCTAGATAAAAAGAAAGAAGTTACGTAAATGAATCGTAGCTTCTTTTTTGTTGCTATTAAAAAAACGTCTGAGCATGCCCCAGACGTTGAAAAAAGTAATTAATGAGCGAAGGTATTTACACCAAGTAGAAGAGAGAGTGTTCCCATGATGATACCTGCAAGGATAACCCCCAGCATAACGGCAATAACACTACGTTTAAAGTCCCAATCTAGGATAGATGCTGCTAGGGTACCAGTCCAGGCTCCTGTTCCTGGAAGTGGAATTCCCACAAAAAGGAGGAGGGCCCAGAAGATCCCTTTATCTCCGGCAGCTTTTTCAAGTTTTTGGCCACCACTGTGACCTTTTTTAAGACACCAGGTAAAGAAACCACCAATTAGAGGTTTGTCTGCTCCCCATTCGAGAACACGGCGGGCGAAGAAGAAGATAATTGGAACTGGGATCATGTTCCCAATAACACAAAGAATTAGGGCTTGCCACCAAGGGATACCTGAGGCGATAGCAACAGGAACGGCTCCACGGAGCTCAACCAAAGGAATCATAGAGATTAAGAGTGCAATGATGTATTTCATGAGTAACCTTTCATAGGGGAATAAAATAAGAGATAAGACTCAAAATGACATGAGCTTTATCGAGAGTGATAAGACTAATACTACTGCGAAAGTGCTAAAAAGTACTTGTTGGATTAGGTGAGGCTCAGCCTGTCAAAGTGGATCAAACACTTAAAGTTACCTAATATTTTAGTCTTATTTATTGTATCTTATATGGTCTCTAATGACAACTTTAAAAAGCTTTTTGAAGGTATAGTTTCCCATGAGCTGACATTTTTGGTATAATAATAGTCAGTTATAGTCAAATTAGACTGGAGGAATTAAGATGGCAAGAAATACATCAGATAGTATAGAAGAATATATTAAAGAATTGCTGGGCCAGTCTGGAATTGCTGAGATTCAACGCTCGAACTTAGCAGATACTTTTCAAGTTGTACCGAGTCAGATTAACTATGTTATTAAGACTCGTTTTACAGAAAGTCGTGGTTATATTGTTGAGAGTAAACGTGGAGGCGGCGGTTATATTCGTATCGTCAAGGTCAGATTCTCCGACAAGCACCACATGATTAATGATTTGCTTCAGAACTTAGCAGATCAGCTCAGCGAGCAGGTATTTACAGACTTGATTCAGTTGCTTTTTGATGAAAAAATCATCACTGAACGTGAGGGAAATTTGATTTTAGCAACTGCTAGTGATGATGTTTTAGGCGAAGATGCGGCTGCTATTCGTTCGCGTATTCTACGCTCGCTATTACTTAGATTGGATAGAAAAGGAAATTAGATGACGACATATTCAAGAAAAATGCAGGCCATTTTCCATCGTGCTCAGCTTGAGGCAGAGCGTTTTGGAAGTCCTTTCTTGGAGACTTGGCATGTGCTTCTGGCTATGGTTGAGGTTCCAGGATCTGTAGCCTACCTAACATTTACTGATTTTGAGGACCGTATTCGTGCGGAAGAGATTGAGACCGCTGCTGTACTAGCGATGGAGAAAAGTCCAAAAGACTTGTCTGAATCAGATATTATCGATTTACGTGCACAGTCACATGCTTTAGAGGCTATGCTGCAAGAGGCAGAGGGAATTGCTGGTGTGACTGGTGCTGTAGAGGTAGGGTCTGAACATGTATTGATGGCCTTCCTTCTTCATAAGGATTTGCTGGTTTGTCGTCTCCTTGAAGTTGCTGGTTTTCAATATAAGGATGACAGCGATAAGCCTCGCATTATCGATTTACGACGTTCTTTGGAGCGTTACGCAGGTCTTAGTAAGCAAGATTTGAAGGCCATTCATGACCTTCGTAAGCCTAAAAAATCAAAGACATCAGGAAATTTTGCTAATATGATGCAGCCTCCTCAATCTTCTACTGGGGAACTGTCAGATTATACCAAAGACTTAACGGCAGTAGCCGAATCAGGTGCTCTTGATCCTGTTATTGGACGTGAGAAAGAAATTTCACGCATGATTCAGGTTTTGAGTCGTAAAACGAAGAATAACCCAGTTCTTGTGGGTGAAGCAGGTGTTGGTAAGACGGCACTTGCGCTTGGCTTAGCACAGCGTATTGCTTCAGGCGAAGTACCTTTTGAGTTGGCTGATATGCGTATCTTAGAGCTTGATATGATGAGTGTGGTTGCAGGAACACGTTTCCGTGGCGATTTCGAAGAACGTATGAATCAGATCATTGATGAGATTGAAGCTGATGGAAAAATCATTCTCTTTATTGATGAATTGCATACGATTATCGGTTCTGGTTCAGGTATTGATAGTACCTTAGATGCGGCGAATATTTTGAAACCTGCTCTAGCACGTGGAACCCTTCATATGGTTGGAGCAACTACTCAAGCTGAGTACCAGAAGCATATTGAGAAAGATGCGGCTCTTTCTCGCCGTTTTGCTAAGATTACAATCGAGGAGCCAAGTGTACCTGAGGCGATTGATATTCTAAAAGGCCTACGGTCGTCTTATGAAGACTATCATCGTGTAACGATTACTGATGAAGCGGTTGAGACAGCGGTCAAGGCGGCGCATCGTTATTTGACGAGTAAAAACTTGCCTGACTCTGCCATTGACCTTTTAGATGAAGCGAGTGCAACTGTTCAAGGTCGTATCAAAAAAGAAGCCAAACGTGAGATAACGCCTTTGGATGAAGCACTTCTATCTGGTGATATGAAGGCTGCTGTTAAACAATATAAGGCTAGCCAAAAAGCAAAATTACCAAAACCTGCCTTGGTAGATGCAGATCAGATTATGCAAACCCTTAGTCGTCTATCAGGTATTCCTGTTGAGAAGATGACTCAGGCAGATAGCAAGCGTTACTTGAATCTGGAAGCAGAGCTTCACAAACGTGTTATTGGTCAAGACGAAGCAGTTTCAGCGATTAGTCGTGCTATTCGTCGTAACCAGTCAGGTATTCGTACTGGAAAACGTCCTATTGGTTCCTTCATGTTCCTTGGACCTACTGGTGTTGGTAAGACAGAATTGGCCAAGGCTTTAGCGGAAGTTCTCTTTGATGATGAGTCAGCTTTGCTTCGCTTTGACATGTCAGAATACATGGAAAAATTTGCGGCTAGCCGACTTAACGGTGCTCCTCCAGGTTATGTTGGATATGATGAGGGTGGTGAATTAACAGAGAAAGTTCGCAATAAGCCTTACTCAGTTCTCCTCTTTGACGAGGTGGAAAAGGCTCACCCAGATATTTTCAACATCCTCTTACAGGTTTTGGATGACGGTGTCTTGACAGATAGTCGAGGTCGTAAAGTCGACTTCTCAAATACCATTATCATTATGACTTCGAACTTGGGAGCGACTGCTCTTCGTGATGATAAGACTGTTGGATTTGGTGTCCAAGAGATTTCTCATAATCACCAAGCTATGCAGTCACGTATCATGGAAGAACTTAAGAAGGCCTACCGCCCAGAGTTTATCAACCGTATTGATGAGAAGGTTGTCTTCCATAGTCTAGAGGAAGAGCAACTTCGTGAGATTGTTAAGATTATGGTGAAACCGTTGGTATCAGCTTTGGCTGAAAAAGGGATTGACTTGAAATTCCAACCAGCTGCTCTCAAGCATTTAGCTAAAGATGGCTATGATGTTGAGATGGGTGCTCGTCCATTACGTCGTACGATTCAAACTCAAGTGGAGGACAAGTTATCTGAGCTCTTACTAGGTGGCCAAGTAGTTAGTGGACAAACTCTTAAAATCGGCTGCTCGAAAGATAAATTAACCTTTACAGTAGTGTAAAAATCAAACAAAAAGACAGATTACAGGTGTAGTTTGTCTTTTTTTGTGTCAATAGGAGTCAAGATAGAGTCAATCTTTCTGTAAAGGTGGGGTAAAAGAAAAAAGCCGAGCAAAGCTCGACTGTAATGATTAGAGTTTTTCGTTGACAAAGTTGACAAAGTGATTCCACCAGACCTTGAGGAAGAAGCTTTTCTTAACTTCTTTACCAGCAACCAGTTCCATGCTAGGCATACCTTGGTTAGGCAAGTAACCTTCTCCTACAAGTGATTTATCTTCAAAGGTAGCAGTTCCAACCTTGTCACTTGAGTTGACAGGGGCTTGGACTTGATTTGTAGTAACTTTAATATGTTTACTATTGTTAGCATCTATTTTTTGGATGATATTAAAGTCAGACTTAGCGACAGCAGTGACTTGCTTAGATTTACCATCAATAACATGGGCTTGACTTTTACCGATGGCTTGTCCTTTTTTGGCAATGGTCTTACTTTCCCAATGATAGACCACGTAATTAAGTAGGTCATTGGTTGCAGTAAAACGGGCGTAGTCATCAGTATCGGTATTATCAGCATTCAAAATGACTGTAATAATGCTCATACCACTTTCATTTGAGTGGGCCACGAAGGAAGCACCGGCTAAATCAGTGGTTCCCGTTTTTAGGCCATCCACCCCTTTACGGTAACTAGGTTGTCCCTTAAGCATATAGTTGAAGGTTTTAAGTTTGTTGACACCATCAAAATCAGCCTCGGTTTTTTTAGTGATATCGAGAATTTCAGGATATTCTTTCACCACGTGTTGCGCAATGATAGCAACGTCCTTAGCACTCATGGTGTTTTCTTCGTCAGATTTAGAGCCTGGATAGATATTGTCACCTAAGTAGGAATTATTAAGACCAGAGGCATTGACAATCTTGGCATCAGTGATACCCCAATCTTTAAGTTGGGCTTTCATCATATCGACAAACTTGCTTTCGGTTCCACCGATTTCCTCAGCTAGAGCAATGGATGCACTATTGGCACTGGAAATAAGGGTTGCGTCAAGGAGCTGTTTAACAGTGTACTTACGGGCATCTAGTGGAATATTGGATACTCCGGCACTGACAGTTAGTTCAAAGGGATAGTCAGAAATCTCAACTTTGCTATTCCATTTGAGGTCTCCCTGATCTACCGCTTTATACACCATGTAGGCCGTTAGGAGCTTGGTAATAGAGCCAATCCCTGTAGAGGTAGTGGCATCTTTTTCGTATAAAATTTTGCCAGTAGTCGCTTCGACAGCGATGGCATGTTTGGCTGCGGCATCATATCCTTTTTTCTTATCTGCTGCAAAAGCAGGGGCTACGCTTCCCAGACAGAGTAAGAAGGTCATCATAAGCGTAATCAGTTTTTTCATGGTTTGTTCCTTCATGTGTTTTGGATATTTATTATACCACATTTTGAGAGGAACTTAAGGTGTTGAGAAGGGGCTTTTACTTACAAGACCAATTTTGAAGGCAAGATAAAACTACCTTTTGATAGCTAAAAGGTAGTTTTGTGTTTACTTGTTTCCTGTAAAGAAATTAACGATATGGTTCCACCAAACTTTTAAGAAGAAACTTTTCTTGATAGATTGGTTGGCTGTTACCGAAATTTGAGGCGGATCAGAGATGTAACCTGTTCCTACGAGATTCTTATCATCAAAGGTTGCTGTTCCAATAGTGTCACCTTTTTTGATAGGTGCCGTTATGGTTTTTGCTTTGATTTTAACAGCATCATTTTTACTATTTATTTTTTGAACGACCGTAAGGTCTGACTCGAGTTTAGCAGAGATGGTTTGGCTATCTCCGTCAGCCACCTTGATATCATTTTTCTTGACGATTTGTCCTTTGGTGTTGAGGGTTTTGATTTCCCAGTTTTGAGTCACATAATCTAGCAACTCATTTGTGGCTGTGAATCGAGCAGCTTCATCCTCTCCGCCATTGTCCGCATTCATAACAACTGTAATCAAACTCATGCCATTTTCATTGGAGTGGGCTACAAAGGATGCCCCTGCAAGTTCAGTTGTTCCAGTCTTGAGTCCATCAACGCCTTCACGGTAGTTGTCTTGCCCCTCCAACATGTAGTTGTGCGTCGTTAATTTGTTGTCACCTTCGAAATCAGTTTCGGTTTGCTTGGTGATTTCAAGTACCTGAGGATAGTCTTTGATGAGGTGGTCTGCAATAATGGCAACATCTAGAGCACTCATAGTATTTTCGTCATCTGCTTTAGAGCCAGGATAGCGGTTATCGCCTAGGTATTTATTATTTAGTCCTGAAGCGTTGTATAATTTAGCATCTGTAATGCCCCACTCTTTAAGTTGGGCTGTCATAGTGTCAACAAATGCACTCTCTGATCCTGAGATTTTTTCAGCTAGAGCAATAGCAGTACTGTTAGCGCTGGAAATGAGGGTGGCATCTAGGAGCTGTTTAACAGTGTATTTTCGGGAATCTAGTGGGACATTTGAAACTTCTGAATCAACGGTTAAGTTGAAAGGATAGTCTGAGATATCGACGTCAGTGTCCCAGGTAATTTTTCCTTGGTCAACTGCTTTATAGACCATGTAGGCTGTTAGGATTTTAGTCATTGAAGCCACACCGTCAGGAGTAGTGGCGTCCTTTTCATAGAGGACTTTCCCTGTAGTTGCTTCGACAGCAATCGCATGTTTAGCGGAAACATTGAAGTCATCTGTCTGTTCTTGTGCTAGAGCAGGTGTTACTAGGCCTAGTAAGATTAAGGCAATCATAATGATGTGTTGTAATTTTTTCATAGTCATTCCTTTGTCTCTCATAAGTGTTTATTATATCACAAAACGACTTAAATATCTGAGAGAAAGGGAATCTTAGCTGCTAACTTATGCCGGAGCTCTGCCATTTTTGACTATATTATGGTAAAATGAAAGTTATATCAAATGAATGACATAAAGTTGACCGGTTCGTTTTTTTAAGGGCTGGTCATGGATAAAAAGAGGGATCAAACATGGCTAAACAAACTTTTGAGATGACCTTTGCAGGACGCCCGCTTGTCGTTGAAGTTGGGCAGGTAGCCAAGCAGGCTAATGGTGCTGTCGTCGTGCGTTATGGAGATACAACGGTATTATCAACAGCTGTTATGTCTAAAAAGATGGCAACGGCAGATTTCTTTCCTTTACAGGTTAATTATGAGGAAAAAATGTATGCAGCTGGCAAGTTCCCGGGGGGCTTTAACAAGCGTGAGGGTCGCCCTTCAACAGATGCCACGTTGACTGCTCGCCTCATTGACCGTCCTATTCGTCCTATGTTTGCGGAGGGCTTTCGTAACGAAGTTCAAGTCATTAACACCGTCCTCTCTTATGATGAGAATGCTAGTGCTCCGATGGCGGCTATGTTTGGGAGTTCTTTAGCTCTTTCTATCTCTGATATTCCTTTCAATGGTCCAATTGCTGGGGTTCAAGTAGCCTATGCTGCAGAAGATTTCATCATCAATCCAAGTGCAGCGGATAAGGAAGTTTCACTTTTAGATTTGACAGTGGCAGGTACCAAGGAAGCTATCAATATGGTAGAGTCAGGTGCCCAGGAATTGTCTGAGGATATTATGTTGCAAGCACTCTTGAAGGGGCATGAGGCCATTCAAGAGTTGGTTGATTTCCAAAATTATATCGTTGCAGCTGTTGGTAAGGAAAAGGCTGAGGTTGAACTTCTACAAGTTGATGCTGATTTGAAAGTCGAAATCGAAACAGCTTATTATGATCAGTTAGCGAAGGCTGTTCAGGTGGAAGAAAAACTGGCGCGTGAAGCAGCAACTCAGGCTGTAAAAGAAGAAGTCCTCGCTTCTTATCAAGAACGCTTTGCAGAAGATGAAGATAAGGAAACCATTCTGCGTGATGTGGCAGAAATTCTTGAGCAGATGGAACATGCTGAGGTGCGCCGTCTCATTACCGAGGATAAGGTTCGTCCAGATGGTCGTCGTGTGGATGAAATCCGTCCTTTGGACGCAGAGATTGACTTTCTTCCTAAGGTTCATGGTTCAGGTCTCTTTACACGTGGTCAAACTCAAGCCTTGTCAGTTTTGACTTTGGCACCTATGAGTGATACACAACTTGTTGATGGTTTGGATCCAGAGTATAAGAAACGTTTCCTTCACCACTATAATTTCCCTCAGTATTCAGTGGGTGAGACAGGGCGTTACGGTGCACCAGGTCGACGTGAGATTGGTCACGGAGCCTTGGGTGAACGTGCCCTTGCTCAGGTTCTCCCAAGTGTTGAAGAGTTCCCTTATGCTATCCGTTTGGTAGCAGAAGTCTTGGAGTCAAATGGTTCTTCCTCACAAGCTTCTATTTGTGCAGGAACCTTGGCTCTTATGGCTGGTGGTGTACCGATTAAGGCACCTGTTGCAGGTATTGCCATGGGACTTATCTCAGATGGTACTAACTACACTGTCCTGACTGATATTCAAGGTTTAGAAGACCATTTTGGAGATATGGACTTTAAAGTAGCTGGTACACGTCAAGGAATTACAGCTCTTCAGATGGATATTAAGATTTCAGGTATTACACCTGCCATTCTCGAAGAGGCTTTGGCTCAAGCCAAGGTAGCTCGTTTTGAGATTCTTGACGTTATTGAGTCAGCAATCGCTGAGCCACGTCCAGAATTGGCACCAACAGCACCTAAGATTGATAGCATTCAGATTCCTGTTGACAAGATCAAGGTTGTCATCGGTAAAGGTGGCGAAACTATTGATAAGATTATCGCTGAAACTGGTGTCACTATTGATATCGATGAAGAAGGTCTTGTTCAGATTTTCTCTAGCGATCAGGATGCTATTAACCGTGCTAAAACTATCATCTCCGATCTTGTACGTGAAGCTAAGGTTGGAGAGGTTTACACTGTACCCGTTGTCCGTATTGAAAAGTTCGGTGCCTTCGTCCACCTTTTCAATAAGACAGATGCTCTCATCCACATCTCAGAACTAGCTTGGGAACGTACTGAGCATGTCGAAGATGTGGTTAAAGTTGGGGGTACGGTAACTGTTAAAATTATCAAAATCGATGAAAAAGGACGTATCGATGCCTCAATCAAGGCCTTGCTTCCTAAGCCTGAAAAACTTGATGATGGGGAAAATGGAGGAGAGCATCGTCACCGCCGTCGTTCTCATCATAAACCACGCCACCATAATGAAAGTGGTGAAGCACCGAAAAATCCTGATAAATCAGAAACGAAAGAACAGACAGAAGAATGACAGAAAATCAAGAATTGCAAGCTTTTGATGAAACTCTAAAAGAATTTTTAAAGGAACCAGACCACTTTTTGACCAGTCTGGCTTTGGTTAATCACCTACAACGTACTCCCGTCTTGGCTGCTCAAGACCTCTACGCAGTTGAAGTGGAAGGAAAGAAGGTTGTTCCTGTCTTCACCAATGAACAGGACCTACAATCTTTCAAAGCTACTCAGGAGAGTGCTCGAGAACAAATTTGGATAGAACGTTCGAGCTTAGATGTTTTAACACAACTTGTTCAGGCAGAGCTTTTTGGTCTTGCTTTCAATTTAAAAGAGGATGGTGATTTCTCGAATACCACTCTTTTTGCAAGCAGTGAACTCATCCAGTTTATCAACTATTTCACTCAGACCCTTAATAATCTTTTGGGTGAGGAAAATCAAAAGGCAGCTCCTAAAGATAAGATTTATCTTGTGCCAGCCTTCATTCACAAACGCGAGGAAGATGGCCAGGATGACCGTTTCTTTGCGACCATGTCGAATGCAGAGGGACAGAGTTATGTGCCTGTGTTTACGAACTTAACGAGCTTTACAAAATGGTACGGTAACGAGACTTTTGGCCTACCTTTCCGTAAGGCTAAAGGGACGATTTTACAATGGCCACTGTCAGAAATTTACCAGCCTTCAACAGGTGAAAATGAGTTGGATAAGGTTCAAGGTATTGTCATCAATCCGTTTGATGAGCAACCTGAGTTAGTCGATTGGTCTTATTTTGAGGGGGATAGCGAGTAGACCTAGTGTTTACAGCTTTCCACTTTAAAGAAATAATAGGGCCACAACAAACAATAATAGCAATAATGATGTAAGGAGTGACCTAAATGGGTTGGTGGAAAGAAAGTATTGATATAGTAAAGAAAAATGACCCGGCAGCTCGGACGAGTCTAGAGGTTCTTTTAACCTACCCTGGATTAAAAGCCTTGGCTGCTCATCGTATCTCACATTTTCTCTGGCGCCACCATTGTCGACTCTTAGCGCGTATGCATAGTCAGTTTTGGCGCTTTTGGACTCAGATTGAGATTCACCCAGGGGCTCAGATTGCTGAAGGTGTCTTTATTGACCATGGCTCTGGCCTTGTCATTGGTGAGACAGCTGTTGTGGAGAAGGGCGCTATGCTTTACCACGGTGTCACTTTAGGTGGTACTGGTAAAGATGTCGGAAAACGTCACCCAACCGTTCGTGAGGGTGCCCTGGTTTCAGCCCATGCTCAGGTCATAGGCCCTATTGAGATTGGAAAGAATTCTAAGGTCGGTGCGGCAGCTGTGGTTGTTGCGGATGTCCCAGAAGATGTTACAGTCGTTGGTGTTCCTGCTAAGGTTGTGCGTGTTCATGGTCAAAAGGATGAAGAAGTTATCCACGATATTGAAGAAGGACGTGAATACTATAGCGAAAAGCTAGAAGACCTTCTAAAAGCAGCTAGCTTTCATTCATCACGTCTATAAGGAAAGGAAACGATGAAACTCTTTAGTTCAAAGGTGACTCGATTGACGGTTGTGGGTCCTCTTGCTCTTGTTTACATTGCTTTACATAGAGCAGACTATAGCATGGCCGCCTTATGGTTTTGCATTGCTCTGTTATGGGCCGGTCTTGTTTTTAAGCAACGACACAAGTGAGATTTGAGTAATGAAAAAATTCTTCAAGGACAATCCTTTTTTGGTCTTCTATATAGTTGGGAGTTTCCTTTCAGCTATGTCTCTCTTGGCTCAAGGTCAGCTAGTTGCGGCTATTTGGATTATCATTCTCGTTATACTCTTGTGTTTGTACCTAAACCATATCAAAGATAAAAAATAGTTTCCAGTTAATTGAAAGGAATCTCTAGTGATTAAAATTTATGATACGATGACGCGTTCGCTCCGTGATTTTGTACCTTTGACAGAAAATGTTGTCAATATGTATGTCTGCGGACCAACAGTTTACAATTATATTCATATCGGAAATGCCCGTTCAGCAGTAGCTTTTGATACTATTCGTCGTTATTTTGAGTATTGTGGCTATACAGTCAACTATATTTCCAACTTTACGGATGTAGATGATAAGATCATCAAGGCAGCTAATGAAGCTGGTATTTCAACTAAGGAATTGTCGGACAAGTTTATCGCAGCCTTTATGGAGGATACTGCACAGCTTGGCATTAAACCAGCGACACAAAATCCTCGTGTTATTAACTACATGGATGAAATCATTGCATTTGTGTCAACCTTGGTTGACAAAGGATTCGCCTATGTCTCTGAAGGTGATGTTTACTTCCGAGTAGCTAAGTCAAACAACTATGCTAAATTGGCTAACAAGACCTTGGAAGATCTTGAAATTGGTGCAAGCGGACGTACGGATGCTGAAACAGAACGTAAGGAAAATCCTCTGGATTTTGCCCTTTGGAAAGCTGCCAAAGAGGGAGAAGTTTCTTGGGATAGCCCATGGGGACCTGGTCGTCCTGGTTGGCACATCGAATGTTCTGTTATGGCGACTGAAATCCTTGGAGACACTATCGATATTCATGGTGGAGGGGCAGACCTTGAGTTTCCACACCATACCAATGAAATTGCCCAATCAGAAGCCAAAACTGGCAAGACCTTCGCTAACTACTGGATGCATAATGGTTTTGTCAATGTGGATAATGAAAAAATGTCAAAATCCTTGGGTAACTTCGTGACCGTTCACGATATGCTTCAAACGGTTGATGGTCAAGTGCTTCGTTTCTTCCTAGCGACACAACAGTATCGTAAACCAATTAACTTTACAGAAAAAGCTATCCATGATGCTGAAGTTAATCTTAATTATTTGAAAAATACCCACAGTCTTCCGTTGACAGAACAGGTGAATCAAGCTGAGTTGCAAACTTATCTTGACGCCTTCCAAGAAGCTATGGATGATGACTTTAATACGGCAAACGGAGTGACTGTTCTGTTTGATATGGCCAAATGGATTAATTCAGGCAATTATGATCAAACCGTTAAGGATGCTTTTGAAAAAATGCTCCAAGTCTTCGGTATTGTTTTCGAAGAAGAAGTCCTTGATGAAGACATCGAAAAACTCATTGAAGAGCGTCAAGCGGCGCGTGCCAACAAGGACTTTGCGACAGCAGACCGCATTCGCGATGAGTTGGCTGCTCAAGGTATCAAACTTCTTGATACCAAGGAGGGCGTGAGGTGGACACGTGACTAAACATCTTGATGTCAACCTTATTAACGGCATTGCTCTCGCCTTTGAGGGTGATGCTGTTTATTCCTTGTACATTCGCCGTCACCTGATTTTTCAAGGTCAGACCAAGCCAAATCAACTGCACCGTCTAGCTACACGCTATGTATCGGCAAAGGCCCAGGCTAGTCTCATTGAAAAAATGCTAGAGCAAGAGCTTTTGACTGAAAAAGAGCTAGACATCTATAAACGAGGTCGTAATGCGAATAGCCATACCAAGGCTAAAAATACAGATGTTATTACCTATAAAATGTCAACAGGCTTCGAAGCAGTCATGGGCTATCTTCATATGACAGAGGATATCGCTCGCTTAGAGGAACTGATTGCTTGGTGTATTGACGAAGTTGAAAAAGAAATCTAAAAATTCTGCCGAGAGCAGGATTTTTTGTTATTATGTGACTTTAAGTCCGTTTCGCTCCGAAGGTGCGAAACAAATAAACCACCCGCTATGCGGGTGCGCATCGA
>ERZ856578.3280-NODE-3280-length-24628-cov-59.170828_pt1 | contig 24628 bp, 29 predicted proteins | sample MGYA00514384_ERZ856578 | MGnify/ENA primary metagenome ERZ856578 (study PRJEB29103, sample SAMN06111958) | human gut metagenome | biome: human gut; feature: ankylosing spondylitis patient; material: healthy_person | host: Homo sapiens | place: China:Hangzhou... | reverse complement strand
TGCCCCAGCTTTGCATTGCCATAAGAATCGGTCTCATGGATTCGCCCGTTTCGCTCAGAGCATATTCCACATGAGGAGGAACTTCCGGGTAAACGGTTCGGGTGATGAGACCGTCTAGAGATTAAAAGGTTTTCCAGCACTTTTCCTTTAGAAAATTGCTAATTACATTTATATCTTCTCCTTCGTATGGAATTAAATTTATTCTGGCATTACAGTCTGCTCTTTCTTGTAAAAGAGATTGTATTTTATCAAAATCACTCATAAAAAATCCTCCTTTAGGGGTACTTTTGAAGAGCAGGAATATCGAAATTTATTGAAAATTTGTATTGCCGATTCCACAAAAAAGTGCGAAACACTTGCAGCTGCCCACAATCTATGATATGATTTCAGTGTTATATAGGTTTGTAATTGGTCAAACGTTTCTACGAACTACCGTAATAGTTTACTATAACAATTATGGTAGTTTTTTATATGTTATGAAATGGAGGACACGAATATGAAATATGATGTAATTATTGTAGGTGCCGGACCGGGAGGTATTTTTTCAGCGTACGAGTTGACGAAGAAGAATCCGTCTCTGAAAGTTGCCGTATTTGAAAAGGGATATTCTTTAGAGAAACGCAAATGTCCGATTGATGGAGATAAAGTAAAGTCTTGTATTAATTGTAAATCCTGTGCAATTATGAGTGGCTTTGGCGGCGCAGGCGCTTTTTCGGATGGAAAATATAATATTACGAATGATTTTGGTGGGACACTTTATGAGTATATTGGAAGGGAAAAGGCAATTTCGCTAATGAAATATGTCGACGAGATTAATTGTGCTTATGGTGGTGCAAAAACGCATATGTATTCAACGGCAAACACGAAGTTTAAGAAGATTTGTATGCAGAATAAACTTACACTTTTGGATGCATCCGTAAGACATTTAGGAACCGATATTAACTATGTAGTTCTTGAAAATTTATTTGCAAAACTAAAGGATAAAGTAGATTTTTATTTCCAGACGCCGGTAGATAAAATCGAAAAAAAACAAGAGGGTTATAAGGTTTTATATAAAGATGGGGAGGCAGAATGTACAGAGTGTATTATTTCTGTTGGGCGAAGCGGAAGTAAATGGATGCAGTCAATTTGTGAAGATCTTGATATTTCCACAAAATCAAATCGAGTAGATATTGGAGTTCGCGTGGAACTTCCTGCGGTTATTTTTTCACACCTTACCGATGAATTATATGAGAGTAAAATTGTTTACCGCACAAAGAAATTTGAGGACCGTGTCCGCACATTTTGTATGAATCCTTATGGGCAGGTTGTGAACGAGAACACAAACGGAATTATTACGGTAAATGGACACAGTTTTGAAGACCCGGAAAAGAGAACAGAAAACACTAATTTTGCGCTGCTTGTGGCGAAGCACTTTTCTGAGCCATTTAAAGACAGCAATGGTTATGGTGAAAGTATTGCAAAACTATCCAATATGCTGGGCGGTGGTGTGATTGTTCAGAGATTTGGAGACCTTGTGAGGGGAAGGAGAAGTACGGTAAATCGTATTGAGGAAAGTACAGTGCGTCCGACTCTTGCGGCAACGCCCGGTGATTTAAGTCTGGTGCTTCCAAAACGTATTATGGATGGTATTATTGAAATGATTTATGCACTTGATGCTGTGGCACCCGGTACAGCAAATGATGACACTCTTTTATACGGAGTGGAAGTTAAATTTTATAATATGGAAGTGGATATTGATGAAAATTTGGAAACGAAACATAAAGGTCTTTATGTGATTGGTGATGGCAGTGGTGTAACACATTCGCTTTCGCATGCTTCGGCAAGCGGCGTGTATGTGGCAGACCATATTGTGAATAATTGATAAGGAAAGTGGGAGTAATTGTCCTAAAAAATTCTAGACAAGCTTTTTCTTTTATGCTATAACTAGAATAACAATGAAATAAAACACGACACTTTCCTGCCACCGGGTAGGAAAGTTAAGCGTCAGATTTTCTATCGTTAGGTCTTAGAAGATAGGAAATGCTGGCGCTTTATTTTTTTGAAAATAGGAAGGAGCTTAGGCACTATTATGAGTAATCCAATTAAAAGTTTAACAAAAAAAGAATGGGGGAGTATGGATTGGTTCCCTGCTAATCATTGTGATATCCAATGTTTCATCGGGAAGCTTTGATTTGTATGGCTTTATTAGCTGGAAGAAACGGGAAAAGTGATGTGTATCGGCTGGATGTTTGAATGAAGTAAAAGTGGACATTGAAAGCGGGCTTTCCGCAAAAGGCAGCAGAAGAACCCCAATATGAATTTACATCGTACTTTTCACAATTTGCTCGTATTCTTTTTGAATTTCATTTGTGCTTCCTGCCCGTTTGTTTTTAATAAATAGTGTTCGAAATATCAATCTTGCAAGTGGACCAACAAGAATAAGCTGCAACGGAAATGCCATAACAAAATTTTTGCAGTATGTCATGAGATAATCCGGTATGAAATTTTCTGTAAAACCATATCCATGATATACGCCGAGCACGCAATTAAATGAAGTCAAGTATTATTTTTAATTCGATTGCGATTGCAAGAAATAGGAAAAATGTGTAAGATAGTAGGAGAAATGACGAAATGCTCTGTTTAGTTTTCTGAAATTATGACGATACATTATATAGAGTGTTGATTTTATTTGCAAGGAGATTTTTATATGATGATAAATATGAAATATAATCTTCCAGATCGAATATTGAGGGAACTTTCTTTTTTTGCGAAGAAGTATTCTGTCACAAAAATTATACTGTTTGGTTCCCGTGCACGAGGCACAAATACAGAAAGAAGTGATATAGATATCGCAGTATATGGTGGAGATTTTGAACATTTTTATTGGGATGTCAAGGAAAATATGCATTCTCTTCTTATGTTTGATGTCGTACGAGCAGATGTAAAAATTTCAGATGAATTGAAACAAGAAATAGAAAGGGATGGTGTTATAATTTATGAAAAAACTTGAAAACTTTACAAATAGTCTGTCTATATTGGCAGAGGCGGATTTTAAACTTGCAGAAGAAAATGATATATATCGAACAGGGATTATTGGACAATTTAATCTAACTTTTGAACTTGCATGGAAAGCATTGCAGGAAATTATGAGACTGCATAGTGTGGAAGGTACTGCTACCGGTTCGCCTCGTGAAATCTTGCAGCTTGGTTATAAAATTGGATTTATCAATGATTCTGAGGTATGGCTGCTTATGCTGAAAAAACGCAATACTTCTGTTCATATTTATAATGAAGATGAAATTGATGAAATGATTATGCTGATACGTGACAGTTTTATTCCGGCTTTTATTGTTCTTAGGGATATGCTGGTAAAGAAACTGGATGTAGTTGAAAGTGATTGGGTGTAAGATGAGTGGAGGATTTAGTACGGTATCAACAGGAAGAATTACGATAGAAGAAAATGAACAACCCGCCTGAAATGTAGTGGGTACAAATCGTAATTTTAGGAGGAATATCAGTGCGAAATAGAAGTATGGCTTTGGTTGTTAGGAATGACAAGATTTTGATGATAAAAACATTTCGATTTAATAGATATATTTGGAAACTTCCAGGTGGTGGAATTGAGATAGGTGAAACCGCAGAAGAAGCTGCTATAAGGGAATTGAAAGAAGAATGTGGTTTAGAAGGAGTAATTAATAGACCTCTAAACACATTACATTGCAAAGATGGAAGTATAGAATATGTATTTTTAGTTGATGTTTCGGAAGAACAAGAGGCGATTGTGGGAATAGACCCAGAAGTTCCAGTAGGAGAAGAACAATCTATCAAAAATGTATGTTGGAAAAAGCTTAATGAACTTAGTGAAAAAGATAGGGCTTTTTTATGGTCGTATGGATTATTACAAGTAGATGATTATTTTGAACTTGTATTAAGTTGGGGAGACGAAATAAGTTATCCGCTTGATTAGGCAGTTTGTCGGACTGACGAGATACAGAAAACTACATAGGAATAATCAATAGGCAGGTGGTCTTATAACGAGACTGCCTGCCATCTTTTATGCCAGCAATTGTCATTTCTCTAGGCTGTAGATTGCTTTTATTTTTGCAGAAATATTTCAGCAGCCTTTGATTGAAATGCAGTTCTTTTCCAGATCAATGCATAATGTATTTCTAATGGTGGATTTAGAGGACGGAAACAAACATCCTGTTCTAAAATCGTCGGAAGTAAATCCTCAGTGGTCAGATAAAACCCTAATCCACTTTTGATAAATTTTGTTGGAGAGCCATTGACTACATTATATGTGGCAGCGATATTGAAGTTTTTTATATCAGTATCAGCCCAATGAGAAATCAACTGTTGCAGACCGGCTCTCCGATGAAAAATCAGAGGTATTTTCAAAATATCTTTCTTCTCTATAAAATCATTTTCTGCAAGCTTGCAGTCAGAAGGCATTAAAACTCCCCAACGGGATGATTCCGGTAGTGAAATGTAATTATATTCTGAAATGTCAATCGGTTCCAAAAATACAGCAAAATCGATGCTTCCATGCTCCAGACGTTCTAATACATCAATCGCATCGCTGCTGTAAAATTGAAAATGCACATCTGGGTATTTGGAACGAAGACGTGCGGCTGTATTTAATACTGTTATCGTTGGATTGCCACCAATAATAATTTCTCCGCCAATTTGTGAGTTGTTAGAGCTTAAATCATATTCGGTTTTTTCCACTAAGGATAGGATTTCTTCTGCCCGTTTCCTAAGGATAATTCCGTCTTCCGTCAATGTAATTTTGCGCTTGCCACGAATCAGCAATTGTTTTCCGAATTCATTTTCCAGTTCCATGAGCTGCTTGGAAAGATAAGGCTGCGAAATGTGCAGGCTCTCGGCAGCTCTTGTGATATTCTCTTCTTTGGTTACGGCAAGAAAATATTGTAATGTTCGTAATTCCATTATCATCACCTCAAATTTAGTGTAGCCTTTCTTATCATTCCTGTCAATTATGATAAATCATTCTATATAAGTATTTGTTATTTTAATCAGAGAAGATTATACTTTTCACTGATAGAACATAGATAAGAGGATTGAGAAAAATGATGGAAAAGCAAAAACGAAAATCGTTGGATATGTTACACGGCTCCATCTGGAATAAGCTGCCGCTATTTGCACTTCCAGTGGCTGCAGTCGGTTCATACTTCGATTTTTATTGCAATACTGGCAGGAATCGGCGTCGCCATTGCCGGGGAATTGGTTGCGAATCCCTTACTGTCATCCCTTCAGGTGCCGGGGGATGTCTTTCCGGAAGCTCTGCTTTATCTAAGAATCTACCTGATTGGAATGCCGGTCATATTGCTCTATAACTTTGAAGCAGCTATTTTTAGAAGTACCGGAGACGCGAAAACGCCGCTTGTCATATTGACAATATCAGGAATCCTGAATGTATTGCTGAATCTGTTCTTTGTAGCTGTCTTACAGATGACAGTAAATGGAGTTGCCATTGCAACAGTTGTTTCCAATGCGGTAAGTTCTGCTTTACTGTTTTATGGCCTTGTAAAAACAAAAGAACTGATTCATGTAGAATGGAAGGAACTGAGAATTGACCGGAAAATATTAGGGCAGATCATGAGAATCGGTTTACCTGCTGGAATCCAGAGTGCGGTATTTGCAGCAGCCAATATCGTGATCCAATCGGCTATCAACAGCCTTGGAACGGTTGTTATGGCAGCATCGTCAGCAGCTTACAATATTGAGATTTTTGTGTATGATATATTGAACTCTTTCAGTCAGGCGTGTACGACTTTTGTGGGACAAAATTATGGCGCAGGACAGATCAGAAGGTGCAGAAAAGTTTTGATTTTATGTATTGTTGAGGATGCGGTTGCAACTGCGTGTGCCATTGTTTTGATTTTACTGGCAGGAAGGGAATTACTATCCATTTTTAATAATGACCCACAGGTTATCTCTGTAGGATATACAAGGATGATTATGGTATTTTCTGCATATACGATCAGTATGTTGTATGAAAATATGTCTGGTTATATGAGAGGCTTTGGCTTTTCTCTGATACCGGCTATCGTGACAACGCTGGGAATATGCGGAGTGAGAATTTTCTGGATAATGGCAGTATTCCCTTCACACAAAACGTTTGCCGGAATATTAACTGCTTATCCGGTCAGCCTTTCGGTGACGGCATTACTGATTTTTATAGTATTAGTAATTTATCATCCATCGAAAAGATTTCATACAAATAAAGGAGAAATGTAATTATGGAAAGAAAAGATATTGTATTAAATAACGGAGTAACGATGCCTCCAATCGGTTACGGAGTATTCCGTATGACGAATCTGGAAGAATGTGAAAGTGCTGTTGTGCAGGCAGTTAAAACAGGTTACCGCCTGATTGATACTGCGGCTGCTTACGAAAATGAAACTGCTGTTGGAAAAGCAATCAAACGTGTGATTGCAGAAGGAATTGTTAAAAGAGAAGACTTATTTGTGACAACAAAGCTTTGGATAACGGATACTAATTACGAAAAAGCAAAAGAAGGATTCCAGCGTTCCCTTGATCGTCTGGGGCTGGATTATGTGGATTTATATCTGATCCACCAGCCATACAATGATTATTACGGGGCATGGCGTGCGTTAGAAGAATTGTATGAAGAGGGAAAGGTAAAATCTATTGGAGTGGATAATTTTACGCAGGACAGAATGGCGGATTTTTTGTTCTTTAACAAGGTAAAACCGGCTGTAAATATGATTGAGTGCAATGCGTATTTCCAGCGTGAAGATAAATGTAACTATTTGAAGGAACAAAACATTCTGATGCAGGCATGGTCACCTCTTGCTGCCGGAAAAGAAGATCTTTTTACGAATGAAATATTATGTGAAATTGCACAGAAGCATCAAAAATCAGTGGCACAGATTATTTTAAGATGGCTTGTACAAAGAGGAATTGTCCCGGTTGTAAAGTCTGCAAATCCTATAAGGATGAGGGAAAATCTGGATATTTTTGATTTTGCTTTATCAGAAGATGAAATGGAGCAAATCACATCATTGGATACCGGACATACCTATGCAACCGCACGAAATACCGGAAAAGCAGTGACAGAATTCTTGGAAAAAGCGAACCAGTATCATGTATAAGGAGTTTTGAAGATGAGAAAAAAGATTTTAGGAACAGACTTGGAAGTTTCAGCAGTAGGATTTGTGGCGTTTTCACCACTGGCAAATGGATTTTTGTCTGGTAAATACAATGCCCAATCTGTTTTTGAAAAGAATACAGACTATCGTTTAATTATGCCGCAATTCCAAAAAGATTCTTACGTGAAAAATCAGGAATTTTTAGCGTGAATAGTTTCAATCAGTTCACCATGCCATTTTGTTTTGTGTTATACTGTTTTCAAGGATTTGCAGAGAATTTAATAACAAGATTACGGAGGTAATAACATTGATTATCAAAGATAAAACAATTGATGGCGGTAAAGGTTTTGACTGGGGAAAAGTTTCCTCCGAGTATGCAAAATATCGTGATATTTATCCTAAGATATTTTATCAGAAAATTTTGGCTTTAGGTTTATGCAAGGATGGTCAGAAGATATTGGATTTAGGAACTGGGACGGGTGTTTTACCAAGAAATATGTATTCCTACGGTGGAAAATGGATCGGTACAGATATATCGGAAGAACAAATTGAACAGGCAAAACACTTGTCTGTTGGTATGAATATTGATTACAAAGCAGTTGCAGCGGAAAAGATAGATCTTCCTGCAGAATCCTTTGATGTCATTACTGCTTGTCAGTGTTTTTGGTATTTCAATCATGAAAGCGTTATGCCAAATCTATACCGGATGTTAAAACCCGGCGGAAAACTCCTGGTTTTGTATATGGCGTGGCTTCCTTACGAGGATGAAATTGCCGGCAGAAGCGAAGAACTTGTACTAAAATATAGTCCTGCATGGAGTGGGGCGGGAGAAACGATGCATCCAATCCAGATTCCAGACTGTTATAAAACACGTTTTGATTTGATTCATCACGAAGAATACAAGCTGGATGTACATTTTTCCAGAGATTCGTGGCATGGGCGAATGAAAGCCTGCCGTGGAGTAGGTGCTTCTCTTAATGAAGAAGAACTGCAATCATGGGAAACCAAACATTTGAAATTGCTTTCAGAAATTGCACTAGAGGAATTTGACATTAAACATTATGCCGCACTGGTAGAATTAAAGGTGAGAAAATAATTTTCTATTGTTTCGGTATTACAAGAAATATTAGTGAAAAATAGTGAAAATTTAATGGAAAAGCCACTCTTTTTTTGGAAATAATTGCAAAATTTTCCCGGATAGTATACAATTCAACCATAAAACATCTAAAGGAGGATATGTATGATTATGAAAGGGAAAATGAAGTTTTGCATGCTTGCCATGTTTGTGCTTACCGTGGCGGCAATGTGGTTTGGAACGAAAGAGGCCGGTGCGTTTACGATTGCGGAGGATGGAAAGTATGCATTGGTATTGAATCTAAAGGGGTCAGATAAGGAGGTAGCAAATATTGACGGTCAGTCCGGCAAGGTAATTAAGTTTAACGTAGATGAGGGCGAAACGGTATTAAACGTGTCTGAACTTACAAATGGTGTTGTTGCTTATAATGAGATTAGAAAGTTCTCAGGATGGGCAAAAGGTTCGGCTGCTGTAGATACTATAGAAGAGTTAAGCATCGATGATTTTAATAGTTCAGGAAGCATGGGCGGTGTGCAATTTACAAATGGCTGCAGTTTATACGCATTATTCTTAGGTGACGAAATAGAACAACAGGAAGAGTATCGTGTGCTTTTGAATGGGAATGGCGGAGAAATTACCGGCAGTGCTTTGCCCGGTCAGACCAAGATTCTATTAACATATAAGGAAGACGAGCTTAAATCACTAGATATGTCCAAGTATGCGGCAGAGCGCGAAGGCTGCACTTTCTGTGGATGGGGCTGCAATGGTGAATTTTTAACAAGTGCACTGGATAAGTCGTATTTTAAAAGTGGTGATTCATTGGTGATTTATGCCCTTTATAAAAAGACAACGTTTGAGGGAACATCGTATGTATTAAATCTGGATGCCAACGGAGGTATGATAGAAGACGAATTTGTGAAAAAGTACGATTATCTCGGTGCGGATGATGATATGGCTATGCCTGTTTTTCACTATATTCCACAAAGAAGTGGGTACAGATTTAAGGGATGGAATAGTAAAAAAGACGGCAGTGGGAAAACATATCAGTTGATATCTAGCGAAAGCTGGCGTAAGGATAATGGGGATGACCTGGAAAAAGATGAGTTGCTGGACAATGAGAGCTATTACAAATATGTAACCTTGTATGCACTCTGGGAAAAAGAGCCCAATACACCTAATGTACCGGAGGAAGACGAAGTTACGGTTGTTTCGTGTACCGGAGGAAGTGTGGAACTGGAACTGCCAAAGGATGAAAAATATTCTCTTGAAATGGCTAATATGACGATTCCGGAGACCTTGGCAAAAGAAAATTTAAAATATCTGCTGGATATTAATTTGATGAAAAATCAAGAAATTGTACAGGTGAATGGCTGTCCGATGCGAGTGAAACTTATACTTCCGGACGAGTTGAAGGATTATGATTCCTATGAAGTTGTATATGTAAAAGATGGTAAAATAATGGAGCGTTTTAAATGCACCGTGGAAGATGGTTGTGTGATTTTTAACACAATGCATCTAAGTCTTTACGGTATTGTGGCGAAAAAGAATGAACCGGATAACCCAGGCGGCGGTGAAACAGGTGGCGGAGAAATAAAGGACCCAAACAAGGAAAATGGTGGAACCGGTGATAATGGCGGTTCTAATACAGGTACTAAAGGTAACGGAAATACAAACACAAACAACACGGACACAACGGATAAAAAAGAAACACCGAAAGATAATATCGTAAAGGAAAAGATTACAGTAAAAAGACCATACATCAGCAAAAAACATTTGAAGAAAAACAGAAAGCGGGTCAAAATTTACTGGAAGAAAGTGACAGATGTAAGTGGATACGAGATTCAGTATTCTACATCTAAAAAATTTACCAAAAAGACGACGAAACAAATTAAAGCCAAGCACACCAATAAGTGGATTCGTCTCAAAGGAAAGAAAAAGGCATATTATGCCAGAATTCGTGCATACAAGATTGTTAACGGCAAAAAATATTACAGTAAGTGGAGTAAAAGAACAGTTTTGAGAAAACAAAAGAAATAGGAAAATGTGACGGGGACACCTTGATTTAAGGGGTGTCCCTTTTTTGTGTGTATCTTAAAAAATATGCTGTTGACAAAAAGGGAAAATGCAGGTATATTGATTATGTAAAGTAATTACATTAGGTAATCAAATTGCGAAAGGAGTATTTTATTATGCAGAGAGATAAGATTAAGAAAGTAATGGATGCTTGTTATCTGGCGAAACGTGTAAGGGATTTACTTCCTAAACTGCCGAATGGAGTCACATCCACTCACATTCATTATTTGGATACAATACGGAAATTAGAATTAAAAACAACTAATATAAAAGTAAGTGATATCAGCGATGAATTGGGGCTGCCAAGACCGGGTGTTACCAAAATTACAAAAGATATGGAAAAACTTGGACTTGTTGAAAAGAAGGCAGCAAAAACAGATGGAAGAGTTGTGTTTATTAAAATTACTGCGTCAGGAAAAGACTTAGTGGATAAATATGTAGACCAGTATTTTGGTGAACTTAGTGCAGAACTTGATGATATTTCTGACGCGGATGCGGATAACATGATAGAGACGATAGAAAAATTATATGAAGTTATGAAGGGAAGAAAATGAAATGAATCAGAGAGAAAAAGCGGATTTTACACAGGGAAGTATTTTAAATAAATTAATTCCATTTATGATGCCTGTTTTAGGTGCACTTGTATTACAGGCGGCATATGGTGCAGTAGATTTGCTTGTTGTAGGAAGATTTGGAACGACGGTTGGGTTGTCGGCGGTATCTACAGGCAGTCAGATATTGAATCTTGTTACCTTTGTAATCACGCAGTTTGCAATGGGAATTACGGTGCTTATTGCACGGTATATTGGGGCAAAGAAAGTGGAACAAATCGGCGAATTGTTAGGAGGAGCCGTGACGGTATTTACAATCATATGTATTATATTATTTGTTGTGATGGTATTTTTTGCGAATCCATTAGCGGTATTGATGCAGGCACCAGAAGAGGCGCTTGCCCTTACATCCGTTTATGTAAGAATATGCGGAGGCGGAATATTTTTTATTGTTGCCTATAATGTGTTAGCAGCCATTTTCAGAGGCTTTGGTGATAGCAAATCACCGCTTATTTTTGTGGCGGTTGCATGCGTTGTAAATATTATCGGAGATTTGATTCTTGTAGCTGGTTTTCATCTTGATACGGCCGGTGCCGCGATTGCAACAGTTGCGGCTCAGGCGGTAAGTGTCATTCTTGCCATTATTATTCTAAAGAAGAAAAATTATGGTTTTCATATTAAAAAACGGGATTTTAAAATTAATAAACAGTGTAAGAGATTTGTTCGTGTGGGATTGCCATTGGCGCTTCAGGAATTTTTGACACAGATGTCTTTTTTGGCACTTTGTGCCTTTATCAATAAGCTTGGACTGGAAGCTTCCTCCGGGTACGGAGTTGCTTGTAAAATTGTCAATTTTGCAATGCTTGTTCCAAGTGCGCTTATGCAGTCTATGGCATCGTTTGTATCACAGAATGTTGGTGCCGGAAAAAATGAACGAGCAAGAAAGTCTATGTTTACCGGCATGGGAGTTGGTTTGGTTGTCGGTGCGGTAGTATTTATTTGTGTATGGAATTTTGGCGATTACTTAACATCTATTTTTACAACCGATTCGGCTGTAATTCAAAAGGGTGCAGAATATTTGAGAGGGTTTGCACCGGAGACGATTGTTACAGCCATTTTATTTAGTATGGTAGGATTTTTTAATGGAAATGAAAAAACGGTATGGGTAATGATTCAGGGACTGATTCAGACATTGTTAGTGAGACTGCCTCTTGCCTATATTATGAGTATACAGCCACATGCAAGTCTTACTAAAATAGGATTGGCGGCCCCTGTTGCGACATGTTTTGGAATTGTTTTGAATGTGATTTTTTATATTGTTTTTGTGAGGAAGAACACTTGCCGGATAAAGAAGAAATAGTATTGAGGTGATAGAAAGTGAACTGGGAGAAGGCAGTTGTTTTACGGTTGTAATTCCTTTCCGACTTGACAGGCAGGCAAAAGCACAAGAAAAAGAAGAGGCTGCAGATGCAGATATCACCGGTCTTAGAATTTTAGTGGTCGAAGACAATGAATTGAACATGGAAATTGCCCGGTTTATATTAGAAGACTGTGGTGCATTGGTAGAACCGGTATCCAATGGACTTGAGGCGGTACATAAATTTGAAGCATCCGCCGAGGAAGCTTTTGATGTTATTCTCATGGATATTATGATGCCTGTGATGGATGGGATTACTGCGACCAAAACAATACGTGCCATGGAGCGTCCGGACGCTTAGACAATTCCAATCATAGCGATGACGGCAAATGCCTTTAAGGAGGATGAAGAAAAATGCATGGCAGCAGGCATGAATGCACATCTGGCAAAGCCGTTGGAGGAAGAAAAAGTAGTTCGTGCGATTTATGAAAATATAACTGAAAAGAGGTCATAAAATATGGAACAACTCATACTGCTTGTGAAATATCAGACAAAACTAAATAAAAGAAAGGATTTTGTGAAGGAAGTGATTTCCTCCGGAGTTTTAGAAGAAATACGTCAAGAAGACGGCTGTATATCTTATGATTACTATTATGATGCGGTCAACCCGGCTTGTGTGCTTCTTGTTGAACAGTGGCAATCAAAAGGACAGCAGCAACAACATTTGCGGAGTGAGCATATGCATATTTTGAAAGAGATAAAGGAGAAATACGTCCTAGATACATCGGTGCGTGAGATTTCGGTATAATAATTAACTCTTGCATTCGTGACTGGTTATGCTAAAATAACATTAGTTAGACGTGGCTAATCGTGAAAGGAGAAATGTGATGACAGATGAAGAATATAAAAATATGTCGGTGAAAGAATTTACAAAGGCGGCTAAAAATTATGAAAGCGACCATGCGGGAATTTATAAGATGTGTAAAAAAGATTACCCGGATATTTTGGAGGAACTGGAAAAGGAAGATTTTTCAGACCTTTTGGACGCCGGATGTGGACCTGCGCCAATGATTTCTCTGCTTGCGGAAAAATATCCGGATCGTCATTATACAGGACTTGATTTGACACCGGCAATGATTGAACAGGCAAAAAAGAAAAATATTCTAAATGCTGATTTTGTAGTTGGTGATTGCGAGAATTTTCCGTTTGAGGACAATGCGTTTGATGCCATTATCTGCTCGAATAGCTTTCATCATTATCCGAATCCACAGGCATTTTTTGACAGCGTAAAAAGGTGTCTTCGTCCCGGTGGAAGGCTTGTACTTCGGGATGTAACCAGTGATAATAAATTGTTATTATGGTTTATGGATAAGATAGAACTTCCTCTGGCAAATTTGTGTGGGCACGGAGATGTGACAATCGCTACAAGAGAAGTGGTTACGGACTGCTGTAAAAAGGCGGGTTTAAAGGTAGAAAAACTGGAGATTCGAAAGGGAATGCGCATGCATTGTGTGGTGAGTAAATAATCGGAAAGTACAGTCATAATTTTGTAAGAAATTATGAAGAAAGATATCAGAAAGTTGTGATAGGAACTATAAAAATAGCCTTTTTTGTTCTGCTATGATGTTATCAGAAACTGACAAAGGAGGCTATTTTTATGGAAAGAATAAACAGTCAGACAATCCTTGCTAAGAGGAGAAGCAAACAAAGAAAACAAAAATTAGTAAGAGGTCTTGCAATTGTTTTGGCGCTGATGGTGATATGGAAATTTTTTGGAAGTGCAGTAACATGGATTAGACAGTGGCAATCTGATGAAGTATATGATGTGTCTGCTGAGAATATGTCCGTTCATGGTGAAAAGGAGAAAGCACCCAAAAAGTTTAGCGAAGCACAGATTACAAATGAATTAAGCCGTTTGTCCAAGAAAAATCAAACATATGAAAGTATTTATAACAATCGGGCGGAATATCCGACGGTATTATTACGTTCTCTTTGTAATAATTCGGAGATGTTGAATTTTGTGGCTGGATATTTAATAGCAGATAAATCTGCGCACGGTGAATTAACAAAAAAAGAATGTGAGGGAAAGATACCTCTTTTGCTGCAATGGGATAGAAGATGGGGATATGTATCCTATGGGAGCAGTGATATTGGTTTATCGGGCTGTGCTCCGACTTGTTTGTCAATGGTGATTGTGGGGCTGACCGGCAATCGAAATGCAACACCGGATAAGATTGCAGAATATGCACAGGAAAATGGCTATTATCTAAAAGGAACGGGAACGAGCTGGAGTCTGCTTACCGAAGGTGCTTCATATCTTGGCGTTGAGGGACGTGAAATTAGCTTGAGTAAGAAAACCGTTCAAACCGCATTGCAGCAGGGACAGCCGATTATTTGCAGTGTGGGACCGGGAGATTTTACAACAGAGGGGCATTTTATTGTGTTGACCGGGATGAAGTATGGAAAGATTAAGGTAAACGATCCCAATTGTATTCGCAGGAGTTGCTTATGGGATTATGAGGTGCTTGAGCCACAGATAAAAAATTTGTGGGCATATTGCCGGTGAGGACATTTGCAGAAGCTATTTGTTTGTAGTACAATGACCTCAAATGAGTAAATGGAAGAGGTGAATACGCAGATGGCTGAGAATATTCTGGTGGTAGATGATGAAAGGGAAATTGCAGATTTAGTAGAGGTGTATTTACAAAATGAGGGATATACGGTGTACAAGTTTTATAATGCAGGGGATGCTCTTAATTGTTTGGAGACAACACCAATTAGTCTCGCCGTATTGGATATTATGCTTCCTGACATGGATGGATTTGCACTTTGCAGAAGGATTCGCCAGAAGTTTTATTTTCCCATTATTATGCTGACGGCGAAGGTAGAGGACTTAGATAAAATTATGGGATTGACGGTGGGAGCAGATGATTATATTACAAAACCATTTAACCCGTTGGAACTTACCGCTCGTGTGAAAACGCAGTTACGACGTTATACACGATATAATACAGTAGGTTTTGCAGGGGAGCAGGATGAAGAGATTGATATACGGGGTATGCATATTTCTAAGGCTAGCCATAAATGTACGTTGAATGGACAGGAAGTTGCATTTACGCCTTTGGAGTTTGATATAGTCTGGTATTTGGCGAAGCGGCAGGGGAATGTTGTGTCTTCTGAGGAGTTGTTTGAAGCGGTATGGAAAGAAAAATATTTGGACAACAACAATACGGTAATGGCACACATTGCCAGAATACGGGATAAAATGCATGAGATGCCACGAAAACCAAAGTTTATAAAAACAGTCTGGGGGGTAGGTTATACCATTGAGTAAGAATGCAAAGTTAGAGAAAAAACAAGGGGAAAAGCATAATCATAAGGCAAGACAGCTTATGATGCAGTATGTCATTACACTGGGGGTATGTATCGGTAGTCTGGCATTATTTGTTATATTATCAAAACTTGTTTTGTCAGTCAGAGTATGGTATCCGTCGGATTCGTACTGGCCGTTATTACATTGGCTTAATCTGCATATCATTACTGTTTGTGCAGCAATTGGCGGAGCAATCTGGTTGATTGTGACAATCTATTATTTGTATCGTGTATTCCGGCAAATAGATGAGATTGTGGATGCCGCAGGGAAAATGGTGTCCTGGCCGGAAAAGCCATTGGAAATGCCACGTTCTTTGGAGGGCGTGCAAAATGAGTTGAATCTTGTGCGGGAGCAGGCGCTGCGAAATGAGATGGCGGCGAAGGAGGCAGAGCAGAAAAAGAATGATTTGATTGTATATCTGGCTCACGACCTAAAAACACCTCTTACCAGTGTGATAGGATATTTGTCATTGCTTCGGGATGAGCTGCAAATATCGGAAAAATTACGTGAACGTTATACAGAAATTGCACTCAATAAAGCAGAAAGACTAGAAGAATTAATAAATGAATTTTTTGATATTACGCGTTTTAATCTTTCTGTTATGACGCTGGAAAAAGAGACAATCCATTTCAGCCGTATGCTGGAACAGATTGTTAGCGAGTTTGAGCCGATTTTGCAGGAAAAGAGATTATCTGTAGAATCTGTGATTGAGAAAGATATTATTTTGTCCGGAGATGCTGATAAATTGGAACGCGTCTTTGATAATCTGCTTCGCAATGCTGTCAATTATAGTTATCCGGATACGGTCATACATTTGTTAATGAAGCGGATGACGAAAGAGCACAAAGTTTTGATTCGTGTACAAAATCATGGGCGGACGATTGCTAAAGAAAAATTGGAACATATTTTTGAGCAGTTTTTCCGTGTGGACGCATCAAGGTCTTCTGCAACGGGTGGTTCAGGACTTGGCTTAGCTATTGCCAGACAGATTGTGGAGATGCATTACGGACAGATACGGGCAGAGAGTGCGGATGAGACAATTGTGTTTGAAGTAGAACTTCCGTGTGAATGAAAATGCGTCGATAAACACTTGATACAAACAACTTTGAAAGGTCATTTGACAAGTATATTTTTCATTGTATAATGAAAGTGGATAGATTATATTTGAATGGAGGACGCCTATATGGACAAAGTATATATACTGGTATTGCTGTTAATGATAATTCCAATATTGATTTGTATAAAATATGCTGGAAAAGTAAAAAGCGAAGTGGCATCTTCTATTGTAAAATGTCTTGTTCTTGTGATTAGCACCATTCTTAGTAATGGGGTATTTGTGCTTTCAGACAACCAACTGTTTTCGTATGTTATGGAAGGACTGTATCTGTTTTCTTTTGACGTGCTGTTGATTTATATATTACAGTATTCACAACAGTATACCCAGGTTTTTAGCGAAGTGACTTTGTTTCGGACAGGCTGTTTTGTTGTTGCAGGTTTGGATGGAATTTCACTGCTTCTAAATGTGTTTTTTCATCATGTATTTACATTGAAAGCAGAAAACTATATAAGTTTTCAGATGTATCATATTAGTGATAAAACGATTTTTTATTATCTTCATTATGGATTTTCCTATTGTTTGATGTTTTGCATTATTGCATCTTTTTTGACAAAGATTGTGCAAATATCGGATTTTTACCGCAAGAAATATGTTCCAATTTTGGGATTGTTTTGTGTGATTGTTATATTAAATATTGTATGTAATATTTCGGGATTTCCATTAGATATTTCTCTTCCGTTTTTGGTATTTGCATCCATTTTAATTTGTTATTTGACGTTATATCGGTCGCCAAAGGAGTTGATTGATAAAACATTGTCCATTGTGGTGGCAGGTATGAATAATGCGGTAATTTGTTTTGATATTAATGGAGAATGTGTCTATGCAAATGATCATGCACGCAGTATATTTCATGATTTGTCAAATGATATTGCAGGATTTTCCGAGCAGGTGCGGAATTGGCTGTGTGGACATGATTTTGACAACCGAGACTGCGTGGAATGGAGTGCCCAAAGGACGATTGACAATGAAATACATTATTTTGATATAGAATATAGAAAGATATTTGCAAAGAAGGGTGAATACATAGGATTTTTCTTAAATCTCATTGATACAACAGAAAAACGTCTTGCCTATGAAAAAGAAAAATATTTGGCGACGCATGATACGCTTACCGGATTATATAATAAAGACTATTTTTCAGTAAAAGTAGCAGAAGTTTTAAAAGAAAAAACAGACGAGGACTGGCTGTTAGTATGTTTTGATATTAAGGATTTTAAATTGATTAACGATCTTTTTGGAATTGAAAAGGGAAACGAAGTCCTAAAAATGCAGGCGGACATTTTTAGGGAACAATGTGGTGAAGGTATTGTCCATGGCAGAATTGGTGGGGATAAGTTTGCAATGTGTGTTCCAAAAACTCAATTTTTGGAGCAGAATTTTATGAATATGGTACAGACAATGAGACATGCGTTTGATAATGATATGTATCATTTGTATATGTATATTGGTGTTTACGAAATTACGGACAGAGATGAGGATGTTTCCATCATGTGTGATAAAGCAAATCTTGCCATGAAAACATTGTATGAAAACTATGACAAATCGATTGCCTATTATAGTGATGTTATATTGGATAAAACTATTGAAGAAAAACAGCTTGTAGGGGATTTCGATGAAGCGATTACAAAAGGGCAGTTTTGCATGTACTTACAACCCCAGATGACATCGGAAGGAAAAATGATTGGGGCAGAGGCTCTTGTAAGATGGCAGCATCCGAAACGCGGATTGATTTTTCCGGGAGATTTTATTGAAATTTTTGAGCGGACAGGACTTATTTACCGGCTTGACCGGTTTGTGTGGGAGCTTGCTGTTGAAAAATTGGCACAGTGGCAGAAAAACGGAAGGGATGATCTATATATATCCGTAAATATTTCTACAAAGGATTTTTGTTATATGGATGTTTATAAGACTATCACGTCTCTTGTGGAAAAGTATCAAATTGTGCCATCAACTTTGAAACTGGAGATTACGGAAACGGCTATCATGACGGGAACTGCCGGAGAACTTGAAATCATCGGTCAGTTTAGAAAATATGGTTTTGAAGTGGAAATTGATGATTTTGGAAGCGGTTATTCTTCTTTTAATACGTTGAAGGATATAGATGTTGACGTGTTAAAAATCGATATGGGATTTTTAAGAACAACAAAACCGGAACATTTGGAAAGAAGTATGACGATTTTAAATATGATTATATCTCTTAGTAAAATGCTTGGTCTTTCTGTGATCACAGAGGGCGTGGAGACAGAGGAACAGGTTGTCAAACTCTCACAGATGGGATGCGGAATCTATCAGGGGTATTATTTTTCAAAGCCGATTCCGGTGAGTGAATTTGAGGAGAGATATATGTAGAGGGGGGAGAGCAGGATTGAGACGCGACCGGATTTTTTGTTTCATTTGACATAAAAACCATTCAATGATATTATGATATTAATAAGAAGTGCTACCGCCTATGCGGATAGCCTGATAATTTTGTCAGAAATGACCGCCAAAGTTTGTCAGACAGGGGCGGTTATTTTTGTGTCTTGGAATTATGCTTACCATGCGTATAACCAAGACTATAAAAGGTCGCACACAGTGCGAGCACTGAGATAAGGTCACTAATGGTTAGCATAAGCAAAAACCTCCTCGAGCTTCTATTGGATTATTTTACTGTAGAAAGGTTGCTAAAGAACAGGCAAAATGGTATGATTAGTTAGATACAACTAACAACAAGGAAGGGCGAGGACAAAAATATGACAATACTAATCATTCGAATTATGTTCGCACTGGGAGTTGTGGGATATGCAGTCAATATGTACTGTGACCGCATCTTAAGTATATTTCCAAATGGAACAATTAAACTTGATAATATAAAAGAAATAGAAAAAGAGGGTGTGCTGGCGAAGATGTTTTTGATTTAAGTTTTTTATTAATAATGCCGATATTTACACTATAAAGTATGTTTGAAATGGAGTTCAAACGAGTAATACTTCAAGGAGGATGGCATTATGGCAGTAAATGGAATTGGGAATGGTTATTTCTATCCGGTGAAAAATCAAGAGACAGTTGGGATGAAGGCATCGGATTCGAAACCATCGTCTCGGACGGTGGTTAATAATGGTGGTGTGAGTTATGAGAAAAGTATATCGGATGCTGCTTCATCCGGTCTTGATTTTATACAGGAAGTGGAAAAGCGAAATAGTGGAACTAAGTTTTTTGTGGGAACTGTAGGTTACGGGCAGACATATGGCAATTCATCGGATGTGAATTTTGTAATTCATCCGAAATATTTAGACAAACTGGGAACTGATGAAGAGGCGAGAATGACCTTTGAAAAGGATGTTAAGTTTTTAACGAATTGCTCCAAACAGTTTAAGGCACAGATGAAAGCACAGGGGCGGGAAGTGGTAAGCGACGGCTGGTTTTGCGACGAAAATGGAAACTGGGGCGGCTGGGTTATTACAAAAAATTCAGATAAGAGTTCCTTTTTGAAGAAAATGTCAGACCATACAAATGAAATTTTAGAAAAGAAACTGGCAAAGAAAAAAGGAAAAGCGTGCCGGGCGTATTTACAAAACCGATTTAAGGGGATTCAATTTCGATTAACAGGAGGAGATGAAAAATGCAGGTAAATGGACTGAGCGGAGCTGGTTCCAAGACAGCTGGAATTAAAATGGCACAGAAGATGGATTCTTTTAGCATAAATATTAAAAACGAGATTGCCAGAAAGCAGAAAGAGCAGCAGGAAATTTCTTCGAATAAATCATTGAGTGCAGAAGAAAAAATGAAAAAACGTCAGGAAATACAAAGACAAATCAATGACTTATATAATCAACTGCGGCAGCATCAGATTGAGCAGAGAAGAGAAAAACAGCAGGCAGAGCGGTGACCGGAATGGAAGGCAGAATCAGAGGGCTGAAAGCTGAAATCAGACAAGATGCGGGAAGTGGCAGCAGCGTTAAAAAGAAACAAGAAGAGCTTGAAAAACTGGAGCAGAAGAAATTGTCAGCATCTGCATCCCAGATGAATACTTTGGGAACACTAAATCAAAAGATTGCTGATGTGGCAAAAGAAAAAGAGGATGAGGATAAGGAAGTTGCCAGTTCCTTCACAAAATGCTAGTATAGGAAAGAGGCAGGTGATACTTTTGAAAGCAGAGCAGGTAATCAGAGAAACGGCAAATCTTTGTCGGGATTTTGGAGCAAAAGAAGTTATATTATATGGTTCAAGAGCAAAGGAAACTGCGAGGGAACGAAGCGACATTGACATTGCAGTAACCGGTGTCAAAGATTTTGATGCACTTGTCGAAGAAGTGGAAAATCTGCCAACATTATACAGCGTCGATATGGTAAATATGGATACTTGTAAAAATCAGTTGTTATTGGAGGATATCAGACAGTATGGACGAAAAATTTAATCGCCGGTTTACATCATTTTGTAATTCGTTGGATGCATTATCGGAGGCAAAGAACAGAGACTTTTCTGATTCATTTGTGCTGAGTGGAACGAGTGCTAAGTTTAGCATTACATTTGACCTGGCGTGGAAAGTGATGAAGGATATTTTGGTGCAGTATTATGCAATAACAGGTTTTGTTACCGGTTCCCCAAGGGAAGTGTTGCGAGAGGCATTCAAAGCAAATTTGATTTCTGATGAGGCATGGATGGAAATGCTAAAAGTGAGGAATGAACTTACTCATGATTATGATTGCGAAATTGTGAAAACGCATTGTGACGCAATTGTTAAGAAATATATTGATCTGTTTTATATTTTTGCCGACAAAGTGAAGCAGTTGGGGGATAGCCTTAATTAGAGGTCGTGTATCGTTATTAGATGTGGTAACAACCGTATACAGGAAAGTGTTCCAGGACGCATTTATAAGATAAGGATAAACTGAGTTTGGCTGGTTTTGTTTGCGTCAAATATTCGTTGCCAGTTTCTTTGACTTTTCTCCTGAATTACGGAAATCAAAAAATGCCAACGACTTGACACATACCCATTTTCTGCTATACTAAAGATAGTGGATAAAACTGCGATAGGATTGTCGCAGAGTTAAGGTAATGGAGTACCGATGCAGTAATCAAAGGAGTGAATGTTATGAATAATATGTATGGATTAGGAACATATGGAGCAAATTCATTTGTAGACACATTTTTTGGAACTAGCAGTACAAGGGGCGGCTCACTTTTGTCGTCGATTGGCGACTTGCAGATGATTCAAAAAGGTGCTTACAAAAAAGCGATGAAAGCTTATGTGGCAAAACAGAAGAGCAGTGATTCTGCGGAGACAATTAAAAACTCCGGTACAGCAGACAGTGGCACAAAGTTGTCTGGTTTAAAGAGTTCGTCACAGAAGCTGTATCAGGCAGCAAATGATTTAAAAAATGCTTCTTATGGTGATAATACAAAAGCAGAAGATTTATTAGATAAGGCGAAGAACTTTGTGAGCCAGTACAACAGTGTACTTGGCACAACAAAAAGTATGAACTCATATAGTATTTTGCAGACGGCTGTATGGGGAACGGAACAGATGAATCTGAGTCAGGGACTTTTGAATAAAGTTGGAATTACAATCAATGACGATAATACATTGTCTTTGGATGAGACGAAATTCAAGGCAGCAAATATGAGTGATTTGAAGGCACTGTTTTCAGGCAGCGGTTCACTTGCTGACCGCGTGGCACAGAAAGCATCGACACTGTACAATCAGAGTACAAACCAGATTGCATTGAATCAGGGCAAGTCGACATATACGATGTTTGGCACGTTGATTTAACGAAAAAGAATAAACGAATACAACCGTGCGGCACAGACAGGAAGGACGCTGTTTGTGCCGTTCGTATGTTGAAGGAAAGGAAGAGAAGGATGCACCGTTTTTTTGTACCGGAGGAAAACCGCACGGAAAATGAAATTGTGATACATGGGGATGATGTAAACCATATCCGCAATGTTCTCAGGATGGCAAAAGGGGAAAAGATAATGGTTTCCTGTGGGAAAGGTGTGGATTATGAGTGCGAGATTCTGGCGGTTTCCGATAGCGAGATAAGTCTTTTGATTCGGGATGAGAAACCGGCGGTTTCAGAACTTCCGGTGGAAATTACATTGTTTCAGGCACTGCCGAAAAAAGATAAAATGGAACTCGTGATTCAAAAGGCAGTGGAATTGGGAGCAGCATCCATTGTGCCGGTGAAAACAAAACGATGCGTGGTAAAACTGGACGCCAAAAAAGAAGAAAAGAAAGTGACAAGATGGCGTACTATTGCTGAATCGGCCGCAAAGCAAAGCGGTAGAGGTGTTTTACCGGAAGTGACGGCGGTGAAAAGTTTTTCGGAAGCACTTTCTATGGCAGATGAAATGGATTATGTGATGATTCCTTACGAATTGTGCGAGGGCATGAAAGAGTCAGTTCTTTCCTTTACGGAGGCCTCTCAAATAAAAAGAGGCGGCCGGATTGGCATTTTTATCGGACCGGAAGGTGGTTTTGAACGCGGGGAAGTGGAAGCGGCAGTGGCACAAGGGATTAAACCGATTTCTCTTGGTAAACGAATTTTGCGGACGGAAACGGCAGGGTTAGCAGCGTTGTCGATTCTTATGTTTTTAATCGAAGGAAGAAATGAGGAAGAATAAATGGAATGTTATTTGGATAATGCGGCGACGACGAGACCATTTTCAGAGGTCTGTGACTTGGTGACGCGGGTGATGTACGAGGACTTTGGAAATCCATCATCCCTTCACATGAAAGGTGTTATCGCAGAGCGTTATGTGAGACAGGCGAGAGAACAGATTGCCAAAACGTTAAAGTGTGCGGCGAAAAACATTGTTTTTACAAGCGGCGGTACGGAGAGTAATAACATGGCGCTGATTGGTTCAGCACTTGCAAATGCCCGTGCAGGCAAGCACATTATCACAACCTGTTTTGAGCATGCGGCTGTTTATGAGCCGCTGTTATATTTAGAAAAAATGGGTTATGAAGTCACTTACCTTCCCGTGGATTCAATGGGGCATGTGAGTGAGGAAACGCTTGAGAATGCATTACGTAAGGATACGATTTTAGTCTCTACGATGCTTGTGAATAACGAAGTTGGTGCGATTTTGGATGTCGAGAAATTTTCTAAAATTGTAAAAGCATTTAACAAGGATATTATTTTCCATGTAGATGCGATTCAGGCATATGGGAAAATGAATATTTATCCAAAACGAATGGGAATTGATTTGCTGAGTGTCAGCGGTCATAAAATTCATGGACCGAAAGGAACCGGATTTTTATATGTTGGGGATAAGGTTAAAATTCATCCCTATATTCATGGCGGTGGGCAGCAGCAGGGGATGCGCTCCGGAACGGAAAATGTACCGGGAATTGCCGGGCTTTCTCTGGCTGCAGAAAAAATGTATGCAAATCTGGAGGAAAATAGAAAGCACTTGTATGAATTGAAACAGTATTTTGTTTCTCATATTGGAGAAGTTGATGGGGCTGTTGTAAATGCCTGTGATGCTTCTGCGGTAGAAGAGACGGCACCTCATATTGTGAGTGTGAGTTTTGACGGTGTCCGAAGCGAGGTGCTTTTGCATGCCCTTGAGGAAAAAGAAATTTATGTTTCTTCCGGGTCCGCCTGTTCCTCAAATCATCCGGGAATCAGTGGAACGCTGAAAGCGATTGGCGTTGCAAATGAGCGGCTTGACTGTACGCTGCGGTTTAGTTTTTCCGTGGAGACACAGATTGAGCAGTTAAAACAGACAATTACGGAATTAAAACAATTGGTACCGGTGTTAGCACGGTATACAAGACGATAGAAGGAGAGAAAAATGGTACGAGCTTTTTTGATTAAATATGCAGAAATCGGAATTAAAGGAAAAAACCGTTATGTATTTGAAAATGCATTGGTTCGCCGTGTGCGTGAGCGTTTGGACCGCTGTGTGGGTGAATTTATGGTAGAGAAGGAGCAGGGACGCGTCTACGTGGAGGCTCTTTCGGATGATTTTGACAAGGA
>ERZ856578.3278-NODE-3278-length-24635-cov-30.540150_pt1 | contig 24635 bp, 19 predicted proteins | sample MGYA00514384_ERZ856578 | MGnify/ENA primary metagenome ERZ856578 (study PRJEB29103, sample SAMN06111958) | human gut metagenome | biome: human gut; feature: ankylosing spondylitis patient; material: healthy_person | host: Homo sapiens | place: China:Hangzhou... | reverse complement strand
TGTACGTACGGTTCGGGGGCAGGCTCTCGGAAACCTACCGTCGCAAGACGACAAGGCGCCGAGTGCCGAGCCTACCCTCTACCACTATATCGGATGTACCACTCCTTTCGTGCGCCTTTGGATAAGCTCGCTTACCGACAAGGCTATCCGCGAGGGACTGCGCAACCTCGAAGCGGGAAGCAAGTATGACAACCTCTATCTTGCCGCCAAAGCACGGAGCGAATCCGACTGGCTTGTGGGCATCAACGGCACGCAGGCACTCTCCATCGCTGCCGGACACGGCACATATTCCGTCGGACGGGTGCAGACACCCACGCTGGCGATGGTATGCGCACGTTACTGGGAGAATCGCCGTTTCACGGTGGAACCTTTCTGGCAGCTCCATATTGCCGCCGACGATGGCAACGGCGAAGTGGTGAAATTCTCCTCTTCCGAGAAGTGGAAAGCAAAAGAGCCTGCCACAGCCTTATATAATAAAGTGAAGGAAGCAGGCACAGCCACCGTCACGAAAGCGGAGCGCAAGGAGAAGATAGAGGACACTCCGCTCCTGTACGACCTGACCACGCTCCAGAAGGAGGCCAACGCCAAACACGGCTTCACGGCGGAGCAGACGCTTGAAATCGCGCAGAAGCTCTACGAGAAGAAGCTCATCACCTATCCGAGAACCGGGAGCCGCTACATTCCCGAAGACGTGTTCGCGGAAATACCCAAGCTGCTCGCCTTCGTTACCGGACTTCCCGAATGGGCGGGCGAAGTAGGTGTCCCCGTCACGCCTACCCGCCGCAGCGTGGACGGCGGCAAGGTCACAGACCACCACGCCCTGCTCGTCACGGGCGAGAAGCCGCTCTTCCTGTCCAAAGAGGACGGCATAATCTACCACATGATAGCCGGGCGCATGATGGAGGCATTTTCCGAAAAGTGCGTCAAGAACACCGCCACCATCACGGCGGATTGTGCCGGAGTGGAGTTCACGGTGAAAGGCAGCGTCATCAGACAAGCCGGATGGCGTGCCGTCTATTTCGAGGACGACAAGGAGGATACTTCCATCCCCTGCTGGCAGGAAGGCGACACGCTGGTACTGAAAGCCGCCTCCATCACGGAGGGCAAGACCAAGCCCAAACCGCTGCATACCGAAGCCACCCTGCTGTCCGCAATGGAAACGGCAGGCAAGGAAATCGAGGACGACGCGCTGCGGCAGGCATTGAAGGACTGCGGCATAGGCACACCCGCCACCCGTGCAGCCATCATCGAAACGCTCTTCAAACGCGGTTACGTGGAACGCTGCAAGAAGTCGCTCGTGCCCACCGAAAAGGGGCTTGCCCTCTACTCGGTCGTGAAGACGATGCGCATCGCCGACGTTGCCATGACGGGCGAATGGGAAAAGGAACTGGCACGTATCGAGCGTGGGGAACTGCCCGCTGACACCTTCCGCAAAGAGATAGAGGCATACACGCGGGAAATTACCTCCGAACTGCTCTCGTGCGACAAACTGTTCGCACGCAAGGATTCCGGCTGCAAGTGTCCCAAGTGCGGAACGGGCAGTATGCAGTTCTACGGCAAGGTCGTCCGCTGCGACAACGCGGAGTGCGGGCTGCCCGTGTTCCGCCTGAAGGCAAACCGTACCCTCACCGATGACGAGATCAAAGACCTGCTCACCGACGGACACACGAAGCTGCTCAAAGGCTTCAAGAGCAAGCAGGGCAAGAGTTTCGATGCCGTGGTTGCCTTTGACGGGGACTACAACACGACTTTCGTGTTCCCCGAAAGGAAAACGACCAAGAAATTTTCTGGACGGAAGAAATAGTGTTAACTTTGCCACTGATTCAGAGTAATGAACTGTTCTTCGATACCGGATTACACTCATACTTTGGATTTAGTGGTGGCACTCGGAGGGATACCGAGTGCCTTTTCTTTCTCCTTTCAGACAATTATCCCGGTCATGATTTACCAATCCACTAAATTCCAAAGTAATGAACAACAAGAAGAAAAACGAGGGGCAGACCGATTTTTCCTATTATGGTCTGTACCTGCTGGACTACCTCCGCACGAACCGGTTTGAACAGGCAAACGATGAATCCTTCATCCGTGAACGCGCCGACCGTGCCGCAGAAACGTATGAGCGGGCAAGGCTCGAAGGCTATCCCGCCGCAAGTGCGCAGGAACTGGCGATGAAAACGCTGACGGAGGGATTTCGCTACTCCAAGTACGTCATCCTGCGCGAAGTCGTGGAAAACGAGTTTGCCGACGATGTGCCGGAAGCGAAACGTGAATCCTTTACCCGAAAACTGCTGCCGCTTGTCGGAAACGTATTCTCCATTTATGACCTCTCGGACGACAATTTCGCCCTGTCGCCCGATTATGACCTGCTCTACACGGAGCTGACGGGGGCTGTCGTCCTCTACATAGAGGAATATGGCGTTTAACCGCAAACAGAGGCTGCGGGACAACATCGAGGCGATACGGACGGCATTCATCCTTGAGAGGGAACAGAGAGCGGCGACAGCCGAAGAACGGGCAATACTCCGGAAGTATTGCGGTTTTGGCGGGCTGAAATGTATTCTGAACCCTGCAAGGGAACTGACGGATGCCGTCCACTGGGCGAAATCTGACCTCGAACTGTTTGCCCCTACCGTGGAACTACACAGGCTGATACGGGAGAACAGCCGGAACGACTTGGAGTACAAACGGTTTGTGGATTCGCTGAAAGCGTCCGTGCTGACAGCCTTCTACACACCGAAAGAGATAACAGACACCATAGCCGATGTGCTGGCGGATTATAGTGTCCGCCCGTCGCGTGTGCTGGAGCCGTCAGCCGGTGTCGGCGTTTTCGTGGACGCCGTGCTGCGGCACAGTCCCGACGCGGATGTGATGGCGTTTGAAAAAGACCTCCTCACAGGTACTATCCTGCGACAGCTCCACCCCGACAAAAAGATGCGCATAGACGGTTTTGAGAAAATCGAAAAGCCGTTCAACAACTATTTCGACTTGGCGGTGTCCAACATCCCGTTCGGCGACATAGCCGTGTTCGACGCAGAGTTTCAAAGGAGCGAATCTTTCGGCAGACGCTCGGCACAGAAAGCCATCCACAACTATTTTTTCCTGAAAGGGCTGGACACGGTGCGCGACGGCGGCATCGTGGCTTTCATCACGTCGCAGGGAGTACTGAACAGTTCCAAGATCTCCGTGCGCAACGAACTTTTCAGTCAGGCGAATCTGGTATCGGCAATCCGTCTGCCCAACAATCTGTTTTCGGATAATGCGGGAACAGAGGTGGGCAGTGACCTGATTGTCCTGCAAAAGAACCTGCATAAAACGGAGCTGTCGCAGGATGAACGTCTGCTGACCGTGATACAGACGGATACGAATACGAATCTGACGGATAACGCCTATTTCCGTCATCATCCCGAACGCATCGTGCATACGACCGCGAAACTCGACACCGATCCTTACGGCAAACCCGCTATGGTCTATACGCACGAGGGGAAAACCGCAGGCATCGCGGAGGACTTGCGCCGTATGCTTGACGAGGACTGCCACATGAGGCTTGCCATGCGCCTGTATTCGGGCGCAATCGGGCAAGCGAGGGAGCAAAAAGCGGTTGCCGTTGAAGTCAAGCCGGAACAGCCTGCCATGAAGCCGGAAGCTACAATTACGGCACGGACGGAAGAAGCCCAAGCCGGAAAACCGCAACCAATAGAAGAAAAGCCTGAGATAGAGCCACGCCGCCCACAATACTCGGCTGGCGTACAGCTCTCCCTGCTTGACCTCTGGGGCATGACCGAGGAAGTCAATAAGCAGGAAGCACCCGCCAAGAAGAAAAAGGCGACGAAAAAGGAAAGCACGGCAAAGCGTGCCATACCTAAACCGAAGCCGCCGGTTACGGCTGTTCCTTCCGCTGAAACCGTCAAGTCTGCAACCGAAAGCAGGGAGGCAAAGCCGGAAAATGCCGGGAAGCAAGGCGACCCGGAAGATATTTATGCCACTTTGGACTGGGAAACCAATCCGCCCATCAACGGCTTCTATGAAACGATGATGAGCCTGACACCGGAACGGCGCAAGGCTCTACGGCTTGAAGCGGAACGGCACAGACAGGAACAACTGAAAAAATCGGGTGTCAAGGACACGATGAATCCTGCCTTTGTGCCTTCGTCGGATAACAAACCGGAGCAAAAGGAAGCAGCGCAACAACCCGAAACACAGCCGGAGGCAACTCCCGTTCCTGTTACGGACAATAGCCCAAGTGAGAAAGCGACCACTTCACTATTCCCCGAATTTGAAACGGAAAAGCCAAAGGAGGAAGTACCCGACCTTACACCGCGTCCCTATCACCGCACGCCGGAAATGCACCTGCGTGAAGGGTCGCTGGTGGCAAACAGGGCACGTGACATCGGTTATCTGAAGGACATCACTCCCTACGGCGCGACCTTCCAGCCGCTTGGACTAACCGGTTATCAGAAAGAGAAAGCGTTGCTGTATGTATCGCTCCGTGACGCATACGAGCGGTTGTACCGCTATGAATCGAACAGACGCGAGGAAAATGTACCTTGGCGTGAACACCTGAACACCTGTTACGACGAGTTTGTCATGCGTTATGGCAACCTCAATGCCAAACAGAACGTAAAGTTAGTAATGATGGATGCCGGAGGACGCGACATCCTTTCGCTGGAACGTGCGGAGGACGGCAAGTTCGTCAAAGCAGACATCTTCGACCGTCCCGTTTCCTTCTCGGTGGAGAACCACGCCAATGTCGGCTCTCCGGAAGAAGCCTTGTCCGCATCGCTCAACAAGTACGGTACGGTCAATCTCGACTATATGCGGGGGATAACAGACAGTACGGAAGAGGAACTGCTCAATGCCCTCAAAGGACGTATCTTCTACAATCCGCTCGTAACCGGTTACGAGATTAAAGACCGCTTCATTGCGGGGAACGTGATAGAGAAGGCTGAGCGCATAGAGGCATGGATAGGCGGTAATCCTGAAAACGAAAGATTGCCGGAAGTGAAACAGGCTTTGGAGGCTTTGAAGGAAGCGGAACCGCAGCGTATCGCCTTTGAAGACCTCGACTTCAACTTCGGTGAACGCTGGATTCCCACGGGCGTGTATGCCGCATATATGAGCCATCTTTTCGACACGGACGTGAAAATCGCCTATTCCGCCAGTATGGACGAGTTTTCCGTGGCGTGCGGCTACCGCACCATGAAGATCACGGACGAGTTTCTGGTAAAGGGCTATTACCGGAACTATGACGGTATGCACCTGTTGAAACACGCCCTGCACAACACCTGCCCTGACATGATGAAGTCCATCGGCAAGGATGAGAACGGTAATGAAATCAAGGTGCGTGACAGCGAGGGCATACAGCTCGCCAACGCCAAGATTGACGAAATCCGTAACGGATTCACCGAATGGCTGGAGGAACAGTCGCCGCAGTTCAAGGAGCGGCTCGTGACGATGTATAACCGCAAGTTCAACTGTTTCGTGCGCCCGAAGTATGACGGCTCACACCAGACCTTCCCCGACCTCAACCTGAAAGGGCTGGCAAGTCGGGGGATTCAAAGCGTTTATCCGTCGCAAAAGGATTGCGTCTGGATGATAAAACAGAACGGAGGCGGAATATGCGACCATGAAGTCGGAACAGGTAAAACGCTGATAATGTGCATTGCAGCGCATGAAATGAAGCGTCTGAACTTGGCGCATAAGCCGATGATTATCGGTCTGAAAGCCAATGTCGCGGAGATTGCCGCCACCTATCAGGCGGCATATCCTAATGCGAGGATTCTCTACGCTTCGGAAAAGGACTTTTCGACCGCCAACCGCGTGCGTTTCTTCAACAATATCAAGAACAATGACTATGATTGCGTCATCATGTCGCATGACCAGTTCGGGAAAATACCGCAGTCGCCGGAATTGCAGCAGCGCATCCTGCAAGCGGAACTGGACACGGTGGAGGAAAACCTCGAAGTCTTGCGACAGCAGGGCAAGAACGTGTCGCGGGCGATGCTGAAAGGGTTGGAGAAACGCAAGCACAACCTTGAAGCGAAGCTGGAGAAGGTGGAACACGCCATCAAGTCGCGCACGGACGATGTGGTGGACTTCAAACAGATGGGTATTGACCACATCTTCATTGACGAGAGCCACCAATTTAAGAACTTGACTTTCAACACCCGGCATGACCGTGTGGCGGGGTTGGGAAACTCGGAAGGAAGCCAGAAAGCCCTGAATATGCTTTTTGCCATACGCACCATACAGGAGCGTACGGGCAAGGACTTGGGGGCTACGTTCCTGTCCGGCACAACCATTTCCAACAGCCTGACGGAATTGTACCTGCTCTTCAAGTACCTGCGTCCGAAGGAACTGGAACGGCAGGATATTCGGTGCTTCGACGCATGGGCGGCGATTTTTGCAAAGAAGACGACCGACTTTGAGTTCAATGTAACGAACAACGTGGTTCAAAAGGAGCGTTTCCGCTACTTCATCAAAGTGCCGGAGCTGGCAGCCTTTTACAACGAAATCACCGACTACCGCACGGCGGAGGACGTGGGTGTGGATCGTCCGCACAAGATCGAGATACTGCACCATATACCGCCTACGCCCGACCAAGAGTATTTCATCAAACAGCTGATGGAATTTGCCAAGACAGGTGACGCGACGTTGTTGGGCAGGTTGCCGCTGTCTGAAACGGAAGAGAAGGCTAAGATGCTCATCGCTACCGACTACGCGCGGAAGATGGCTTTGGATATGCGCATGATAGACCCCAATTACGAAGACCACCCCGACAACAAGGCGAGCCACTGCGCCAAAATGATAGCGGAGTATTACCACAAATACGATGCGCACAAAGGAACGCAGTTCGTCTTCTCAGATTTGGGTACATACCAGCCGGGCGACGGGTGGAACGTGTACAGCGAGATAAAGCGGAAACTGACGGAGGATTATGGCATACAGGCAAGCGAGGTGCGCTTCATTCAGGAGTGCAAGACCGACAAGGCACGCAAGGCGGTAATAGATGCCATGAACGCCGGAACGGTGCGCGTGCTGTTCGGTTCCACCTCCATGCTCGGAACGGGCGTAAACGCGCAGAAACGGTGCGTGGCTATCCATCATCTTGATACGCCGTGGCGACCATCCGACCTGCAACAGCGTGACGGACGGGGTGTTAGAGCCGGGAACGAGATTGCCAAGTACTTTGCCGGGAACAACGTGGATGTCATCATCTATGCCGTGGAGAAGTCGCTGGACAGCTACAAGTTCAACCTGCTGCACTGCAAGCAGACGTTCATATCGCAGCTCAAAAGCGGAGCGATGGGCGCACGTACCATTGATGAAGGGGCGATGGACGAGAAATCGGGCATGAACTTCTCGGAGTATATGGCGTTGCTCTCCGGAAATACCGACCTGCTCGACAAGGCGAAATTAGAGAAGCGTATCGCCTCGCTCGAAGGGGAACGCAAGTCGTTCAACAAGGGCAAGCGGGATTCGGAGTTCAAGCTGGAATCCAAGACGGGAGAACTGCGTAACAACACGGCTTTCATTGATGCCATGACGGAGGACTGGAACAGGTTTCTTTCGGTTGTGCGGACGGATAATGAGGGCAATCGCCTGAATACCGTCAAGGTGGACGGCGTGGATTCAACCGACGAGAAGGTTCTCGGAAAGCGTTTGCAGGAAATCGCCAAGAACGCCACGACGGGCGGACTGTACAAGGCTGTCGGGGAACTTTACGGTTTTCCGATAAAGGTGGTCAGTGAGCGGATTCTCAAAGAAGGACTGGAGTTTACCGACAACCGCTTTGTGGTGGAGGGGAACTACAAGTACACCTACAACAACGGGCATCTGGCGATGGCTGATTCGATAGCCGCTGCACGCAATTTTCTGAACGCACTGGAGAGGATTCCGTCCATCATTGACCAGTACAAGTCTAAGAACGAAGTGCTGGAAAAGGAGATTCCGCAGTTGCAGGAAATAGCGGGCAAGGTGTGGAAGAAGGAGGACGAACTGAAACAGTTGAAGTCCGAGCTTGCCGCGCTTGACCGAAAGATACAGTTGGAACTTGCACCGCCTACGCCGGAAGTTGCCGAAAAAGAGAAGGACGGGCAGGAAGTCAAACAGGTTGCGGAAAGTGTACGAAACGTGTCGCTACAACACACCGAAGAAACACCACAGGTACGCAGTCCGGTAAATGAACGAACCCCGTCGGGGAATTTCATCGCTGACCATATCATTATCGGGCGACCGGGATTATATGCAAAAGATGAAAATCGACCAAAAGGAATGAAAATATAACAAAGAGAGGATGTGCAAAAATTGAAAACACATCCTCCTTTTAGTTCCCCTATGCCTGCGCTCTCCTATACTCCAAAGGCGTGCATCCCACATTTTTCTTAAACACACGGCTGAAATGCTGGGAGTATTGGAATCCGAGTTCGTATGCAATCTGGCTGACAGTCAAATTGGTGTTTACGACCCATTCTTTGGAAACATTGATTATCTTGTTCTGGATGTACTCTTGGGCGGTCATGCCTGTTTCTTTCTTTATAAGGTCTCCGAAGTAATTGGGTGAAAGGCATACTTTGTCGGCAAAGTACCGTACCTGCGGCAAACCGCTTTTGCGTAAGCTGGCATTTTTGAAATACTCGTCCAGCAACCGCTCGAATTTTACGAGCACATCGTGGTTTACCTCGGAGCGTGTGATGAACTGACGGTCATAAAAACGCATACAATAGTCAAGGAACAGTTCGATATTCGTGGCAATCAGACGTTTGCTGTGCTGGTCTATCGAATGTTCCATCTCATAACCGATTTTGTCAATACAGTCCACAAGGATTTTACGTTCCCTTTCCGACACATGCAGAGCCTCGTTCACATCGTATGAGAAGAACGAATACCGGTCTATTTCCCTGCCAAGCGGCGTTCCGCGAAGCAAATCCGGGTGGAACAGTACGCCCAGTCCTGACGGTTTCATTCCCCGCTCCATATCGACATTAGCGATTTGTCCCGGTGCAAAGGCGACAATGCTTCCTTCCTGATAATCGTAGTTCTGACGTCCGTAACGAATCGTCCCGCATTTCGCATCTTTCAGGTAAATGCAATAGACTCCGTAATTGAACCGGAAATGATCCGGCCATATCGGGGCTTTCGACAAATCGACAACGGTGACCAACGGGTGCAAGGTCTCCAGTCCAAACAGCTTATTATATTGGTCGATTGTGCCGACCTTTATTACCTCTTTCATAAAAGCATTTTAATTTTTTGTGCAAAGGTAGCTGTTTTAGATGGGAATCACGCATGGCAGAGTGTGAAATCCGTAATGCAGTTACAAATATCCGTAAGATTCGTACAAATTTCATGTATGGCATACACGCTTGGTTGTAAGAGATTTATGTATGACGATAACATTCCGTAATATAATCACTCTTGTCCGTAATGCAGATACAGCCATTACCAATAAAGCCCTGTACCTTTGCACCAGAAAATAAGTATCAACATTAAAAAGGTTTACGGAAATGAAAAAGTTTATCCTGACATTGGTCGTTGCACTTACAGCAATTACCATCAACGCGAAGACGCTGATAGTTTACTACAGCTTTACAAACAATGTCCACACCATCGCGACCGACCTGCAGTCGCAGACAGGAGCGGATATGGTAAGAATAGAACCGTCAGAGGAAGGGCTGGACTATGCCGCCAACAATTATGCCATCGGAAGTGCGCTCATATCAGCCATACGCAATAATCCCGATGATGCGGCATCCTATCCCGAAATCAATCCGGTGGAAGTGAATCTTGACGAGTATGACATGGTGATTGTCGCCGCTCCCCTGTGGTGGAGCAATATGGCAGCCCCCATGCAGACATTCCTTTTCCACAACGGCGCAAAGATGGCAGGGAAGAAAATATGCCTTATCGTTTCGAGCGGGAGCAGCCCTATAAGCGGTGTCGAGGCAGACGCTCACCGTTTGATACCTGACGGCGACTTCGTGACACCGAGCCTTTGGATTCGTTCCTCACAGACATCCAACTGCCATTCCTTGATTGCCGATTGGCTGGAGCAGATTGACTACAACTCGCTTACAAGTGCCGTTGAATCTGTAGCAATGGACAAAGGCATGAATATCAGCGTGTCATCAGGCACGATATACGTCGATGGAGAGTTTGACTCCCTTGCGCTCTACAATCTCTCAGGCGGCAAAGTGCTGGAATCATCCCAAAACGGGATTGCAACCTCCACACTCGCGTCAGGCATCTACTTGGCTCAGGTATATTCAGGAAAGCAAGCCGTGACAAAGAAAATAATGATAAACCGCTAAAAGAATTATACAAATGAGAACATCAATGAAAAAGTTATTATTTCTCCCGTTGCTGTTCGCTTTGATAGCAACGGCATGTTCGGATGATGACCTTCCGAATGACGACCCGACAAACGGCACTCTTTATTCTCTGACCGTCACTGCCTCTGAAGGAGGAAGCGCATCTGCCGAGCTTTCCGGCTACCATGCCGGCGAGGAAGTTGCCGTGACCGCTGTCCCGAATGACGGGTATTACTTTGTGGAATGGCTTGAAGACGGGACATCCGTTTCGTCCGATCCTGTTTACCGTTTTCAGATGCCGGAACGTGACGTGGCACTCCATGCTACTTTTGCGGAGATACCCTCCGAACCTATCAGCAACGATTACCGTGTGGCGGTGGGAGCCAATTACACGCTTCTGCTGGATGAAAACGGCTATTTGTCTGCCTTCGGACTTAATGAACACGGCCAGTTGGGAGACGGAACCACAGAAAACCGGCTTAATCCGGTGGCAATTCTGCCGCAAACAAGATTCGTTGGTGTCTTCTGTGGCGGATCAAGTTCCTATGCCATCGACCGTAAAGGCAACCTCTATGCGTGGGGCAACAATGAGAACGGACGTTTGGGAGACGGCTCGACGACGGACAGGCATGTACCGACCCAAATCATGTCAGGGACACGCTTCAGACAAGTCGCCCCGGGCAGTGAACACACATTGGCCATCGACAGCGAAGGCGGTCTTTGGGCTTTCGGCTCAAACGAGCACGGACAGTTAGGCGACGGTTCCACCACTGACCGTCACGCTCCGGTGCGCATCGCCGGTGACAGGCAGTTCGGACATATATCCGCAGGCGGCTGGTTCTCGTTTGCCATAGACACGGAAAACCGTTTATGGGCTTTCGGATGGAACAATCACGGGCAGTTGGGCGACGGAACGACCACCGAGCAGCATACTCCTGTCCAAGTGATGTCGGAACGGCGTTTCAGACGCATATCGGCCGGAAACTACCATACACTTGCCCTTGATTTCAACAACAAGCTTTGGGGATTCGGCATGAACATGACCGGACAATTAGGCGATGCCCAGCGGCAGGACAAAATCGTTCCGGTCGAGATTATGGGCGACCGTGACTTCACCGACATTGCTGCCAAAGGTACATATTCACTGGCTCTGGATTCCGAAGGAAACCTGTGGGCTTTCGGCATGAACAGTTACGGACAATTGGGAGACGGTACGAATACCAACAAGACAACTCCCGTACAAATCGGAGCAGGAACCACATTCGGGCATATATATACCGGCTGGTATCATACGGCGGCCACGGACAATACAGGGAACATCTGGATGTGGGGCTCCAACCGCTACGGGCAGTTAGGAGACGGAACAACCACCAACCGTAATGTCCCGGCTCTCTTTGATAACGGTCAAGGCGGTACGGACAGCCGTTCGCTGGTCGTCTATTACAGCTGGAGCGGCAACTCAGAAAGCCTTGCCTCTGAAGTCGCCGGCATACTGGGCTGCAACACCGTGGAAGTGGAACTGACCACACCATACGCGGCAACGAGCGACCAGGAATTATATCCTATCGCGCAGGCGGAGATCGCGGCCATAGACAACGAAGGAAGATACCCGTCCATACGCACGACCGTCTCCGGTATGGATAAATATGACAATATCATCATCTGTTACCCGCTTTGGTACAGCCGTATGGCCACACCCATGCAGTCATTCCTGCACAACCACGCGGCACAACTTGCCGGCAAGACACTTGCTCTGATTTGTACCAGTGCGAGCAGCGGCATTTCACAAACCGTGGCCGATGCCCGGAGGCTGTGCCCGGACAGCACCATACCCGAAGCCCTGTGGATACGCGCTTCATCCGTCGGCAGTGCCCGTGCCAATATCGAGCAGTGGCTGTCTGACATAGGCATCAGCAAATAAAGGGAATTCTACCATCATAAATGGAATACTTACTTAAATCAAAAGACGAAATATGAAAATTTCAAAACTATTGGCCACCGCAGCAGTTGTCATACTGGTTGCCGGCTGTAACAACAATAAGAATATGGAAACAGAAGTACCGGAAATCAGCGCATTCCCCACAGGGAAACCGAATGTCGCATACGAACAATATTTCAGCGGCCGCTCATGGCTGGCTCCGCTGACCTCCATGAAGGAACTGAATGTACCTGTATCGAACGTGACGTTCGAGCCGGGATGCCGCAACAACTGGCACAGCCATACCGGGGGACAGCTCCTTGTCTGTGTCGGTGGCGAGGGCTACTATCAGGAGAAAGGCAAACCGGCGCGTCGGCTTAAAGCAGGTGACGTGGTCGAAATAGCACCTGACGTGGTGCATTGGCACGGGGCAGCTCCTGACAGCTGGTTCTCCCATCTGGCTGTCGAATGCAATCCGCAGACCAACAAGAACACATGGCTCAGCCCTGTAACTGACGAGGAGTATGCGGAAGCGGTGAAATAACGCCCGGGCAGAAGATACCGTAATGCGGTTACTATCATCCGTAATACAGATACAGCCAATCCGCAGTATGTACGTTATCTTTGCAACAGATTTAAAAACAGCATAATACTTAAAGAAAAAATGAAAAAGAACATCGGATCTGTATTAGCCCTTTACCCCACACCGGCAGTTGTTGTGGGGACGATGATAGAGGACAAGCCCACGTGGTTGCTGGCAGGGCATGTGGGAATCATCGGCCACGACCGCATTTTAGTCAGCCTACACAAAGCGCACCATACGAATCAGGGCGTGAGGATGACCGGGCACCTGTCCGTGAACATCGTGGATGAAGCCCTGCTTCCCCGTGCGGACTATGTCGGGATTACAAGCGGCGCAAAGGTGGACAAGTCGCAGGTTTTCGCATGGCATCCCGGAGAAGCCGGCACACCCGTAATTGAAGACAGTCCGCTGGTAATGGAATGCGAAGCCGTGGAGAACTACGAAACGGAGACCTTCGACAACTTCATCTGCAAAATCGCCAACACGTACATTGAGGAAGATATGCTCAACGCGGACGGCAAGGTGGACTACAACAAACTGAAGCCCGTCCTCTTCGAGATGCCCACCTATTCCTACCTGCGTACCGGCGAGATGATAGGCAAATGCACTACGCTCGGCAAGAAATTCCGGGAGGAGAACATGTAACACGAATCGTATAACCTGATAAAACAGAAAATATCATGCCTTCAATAACAATGGAACTGGTCAAGATGAGCAAGGAAAAGAAAGCCCAGTTGGTCAAGGAAGTTACCGAATCGACTGCCCGCATCACCGGGCTGCCCGAACAGGTAATATTCGTTTTCATCAAGGAGAACGAGCCGGAAAACGTAGGTGTAGGAGGTGTCCTCCTGCCGGATATGAACAAATGACAAAGCGGAGAATATGAATACATTGAAAGTATTACTGGTAAACGGAAGCCCCCACAAGGACGGGTGTGTTCACACCGCTTTGTCGGAAATCGCCACCACGCTGAAAGCCGAGGGTGTCGAATCCAACATATTCTGGGTGGGCAACCAGCCCGTAGCCGGATGTATCGGCTGCGGGGCGTGCGTGGGAAAGCGCAGCTGCTTCCGAAACGACAAAGTCAATGAGTTCGTGAAGATAATGGACGAATACGACGGTTTCGTGTTCGGCACTCCTGTCCACTATGCGGCGGCAAGCGGTGCGATGACCTCGTTCCTCGACCGGGTGTTCATGATCGACGAGTACAATGGGGACCACTTTGCGGGAAAACCAGCCGCTGCCGTTGCCACCTGCCGCCGCAGTGGTGCCACGGCTGCACTTGACCAGATGAACAAGTACATGGCCGACTGCAATATGCCCATCGTACCGTCGCAATACTGGAACGTAGTACACGGGAATACACCGGACGAAATACGCTGTGACATAGAGGGGTTGCAAACCATGCGCACCCTCGCACGAAACATGGCGTGGCTGCTGAAGTGTATCGCAACAGGGCGTGAACACGGCATCGAGTTCCCGGCACACGAACAGCATACGATGACAAATTTCATACGCTAAACAATCAAATTCAAAAATAACAATTAAAATCAATAAGGAGAAACAAAAATGAAAAATCAACCGTCAATAGCATTAGGCACATGGTCGTGGGGCGCAGGATTCGCCGGCGGCGACCAGGTATTCGGAAACAATCTCGGAGTGAACGAACTGAAGCCCGTATTCGATGCGGCAATGGCAGGAGGACTGAACCTGTGGGATTCTGCCGTGGTGTATGGCATGGGTGCTTCGGAAAGCGTACTCGCCGCGTTCACCAAAGAGCGCAACCGTGAGGACGTACTTATCTCCACGAAGTTCACGCCCCAGATTGCCGGGGATTCCGCTAATCCCGTAGAAGATATGCTTAACAGCAGTCTCGAGCGATTCGGCACGGACTATATCGACATCTACTGGATTCACAATCCTGCGGATGTGGAGAAATGGACCCCATTCCTCGCCGACCTTGTGAAAAACGGCAAGGTAAAGCGTGTGGGTGTTTCCAATCACAACCTTGCGCAGATCAAGCGTGCCGAAGAGATCCTTTCCAAAGAAGGAGTGCATATCTCTGCCGTGCAGAACCATTTCAGCCTCCTTTACCGTTCATCGGAGAAAGCCGGCATCCTTGACTATTGCAAGGAGAACGGCATCGATTTCTGGGCATACATGGTACTGGAACAGGGCGCGTTAAGCGGAAAATATGACACTGCCCATCCGCTGCCTGCCGGAAGCCAGCGCGGTGACACCTACAATCCGCTGTTGCCGCAAATCGAAAAGCTCGTTGCCGTGATGCGCACTGTCGGTGACAAATACGGCATCACTCCGGCACAGGTCGCTTTGGCTTGGGCAATTGGTAAAGGGACGACACCAATCATCGGCGTGACGAAACCTGCTCAGGTGCAGGATGCGCTGGAAGCCATAAAGGTGACGCTGACCGACGAGGATATGAACACGCTGGAAGAAGTTGCTGAAAGTACCGGAGTCGATACAAGAGGCTCGTGGGAAATGCCTATGGTGTAATCTCTAAAATCAAATGACATGAGTAGTCCGAAAATATTGGTCGCCTATTTCTCTTGCAGCGGTACGACAAGGGAGGCTGCCCGTGAACTGGCGGCCGTGGCCAACGCCGATTTGCATGAAATAGTACCGGAGCAACCTTACACGGATGCCGACTTGAACTGGAATGACCGGCAGAGCCGCAGTTCCGTGGAGATGCGTGATGCGACATCCCGTCCTGCCATTGCAGGGCGGGTGTCCGGTATGGAGAGGTACGATGTGGTGTTCGTCGGTTTCCCCGTATGGTGGTACATTGCGCCGACCATCGTGAACACGTTCATTGAAAGCCACGACCTTGCAGGCAAGAAGGTAGTACCGTTTGCCACTTCGGGCGGCAGCGGCATTGCCAACTGTGAGAAAAACCTGCGCAAAGCCTATCCCGAAATAGACTGGTGTGCCGGGAAGCTGTTGAACAGGCCTTTGTCTGAAAAACAGTTCACAGAGTGGCTTGAAACTATAAACCGTGGAAAATAACTCGATATGGGAAGAAAACTGATTTTACTGATGGCTATCTCCGCACTCTTCATCAACCGTCCGGTATTCGGGCAGACCATTGACGTGCATTGCCACAACATACTGCCCGAATACATGGCAGTGCTGGAAAAGCACGGTGCCGCGATGGAAGAGACCTTTCCGCTGCCGGCTTGGAATGTGGATTCGCATATCGCTTTCATGCAGAAAGCCGGAATAGGATGTTCGGTTCTGTCGATGCCCGCCCCGCAACCGTGGTTCGGTGATGCGGAGGAAAGCAGACGGGTCATCCGTGAATACAATGAGTACTGCGCCCGTCTGAAAAAGGAGCATCCGGGGAAATTCAAGTTCTGCGCCGCGTTGCCCCTGCCGGATGTTGATGCTGCCATCAAGGAAGCCGTTTATGCGCTCGACACGCTGGGTGCGGACGGGGTAAAACTGGCAACAAACAGCCGGGGGCAATATATCGGGGACGAGGCGCTCGACCCGTTGATGAAGGTGCTGAACGACAGGAATGCCGTCATCATCATCCATCCGCACAAGCCTACGCCGGTCAATGACGGTATCATTGCTACCGCCCCGCTTGCGGTCTATGAATATCCGGCCGAAACGACACGTGCCGTTGTCAATATGATTTCACGCAACGTGCTGGCAAGGAATCCCAATATCAAGGTCGTCGTACCGCATTGCGGCTCCTTCCTGCCGATGGCAATACCCCGCATGAAAGCCGTCCATCCGGCAATGCTGGCAAAAGGGTTTATGGGACAGATTGACTGGGAGAACAACCTCTCGCGCCTGTATTACGACCTTGCCGGAGGCGCAAGCCCCGAAATCGTGAAGATGATGCTGACCGTCACCACGCCGGAGCATATTCTCTACGGCTCGGATTATCCCTATATGCCGGACAACGTGTTGCAGGGGAACTTGGCACGGATGCGCGAACAGTTTGCCGCCGACAAGGAGCTGGCACCGTACACAGAGCTGTTCTTCTCGGGGAATGCCCGTGATTTGTTCAACAGATAAAAACAGAAAACAATGAAAAAAGTAATTTTTGGTTTATTGCTGGTTGCCGGTTCACTCCCGGCTTTCGCCCAGACAACAGAAAAGACAAATGATATGGACAGAATAGAATTATGTAAGGAAAACTACACCGCCCTGTTCGGCGGTGAGGCACTTAACGGAGGCGGCACAGACCCTGAAATAATGGACATCCTCCAGAAATACATTTTTGGCGAAGTGTTCCGCACGGGCGATCTGGACATCAAGACACGTGAAATGATAACCTGCGTGTGCCTTGCCACCATGCAGCAACTTCCCCAACTGAAGGGGCATACGGGAGCCGCCCTCAATGTCGGGGTCACTCCCATAGAGTTGCGCGAGGCAGTTTACCAATGCGCTCCCATTATCGGATTCCCCAAAGTCCTGAATGCGATGACTGCCGTCAACGAAGCCTTCACGGAGCGCGGAATCAAAGTGCCGCTGGAAACACAGGCGACCGTCACGGAAGAGAACCGCTACGAAAAAGGGCATGAAATCCAATATCCGCTTTACGGAGACCGTATGAAAGAGGCGATGAAGGATGTACCCGGCGGCATGGGCGAAAAGGTTGCGCGTTTTCTGACCGAAGTTCACTTCGGCGACTTCCAGACACGAAGCGGTCTTGACACACAGACACGCGAGCTGCTGACCTACTGCGTCCTGACCGTCATCGGAGCGGAGCCGCAACTCCACGCCCATCTACGCGCCAACCTGAAAGCGGGCAACAGCAAGGAGCGGGTGACGGCTGCCGTCATCCAGTGTATGCCTTACATCGGCTTTCCGGCCGCACTGAAGGCATTGAACATCATCAAGGATTTCCAGCCGGAGGATTAAAATTATCCGACAACTGTCAAATAATACGATTAAAAAGAATGTTATGGACACAATAAAATTGAACAACGGTATTGAAATGCCAATATTGGGTTATGGCGTTTTCCAGGTATCACCCGAAGAGTGCGAGCGTTGTGTGCTCGATGCAATCAGCACAGGTTACAGGTTGATAGATACGGCGCAAGCATATTATAATGAAGAAGGCGTTGGCAACGCCGTTGCCAAATGCGGCGTACCGCGTGACCAACTATTCCTCACTACCAAAGTATGGATTACGAACGCCGGCGAAGAAAAAGCCGCGCACAGCATAGAGGATTCGCTCCGCAAATTGCGCACGGACTACATAGACCTTCTTCTCATCCATCAGCCTTTCAGCGATTATCCCGGAACATGGCGGGCGATGGAGAAAGCCGTAAAGGGCGGCAAGGTACGCGCCATCGGTCTCTCAAACTTTTATCCCGACAGGTTTGTCGATATGGCTGAATACGCGAATATCAAGCCTGCTGTCAACCAGTTGAAGACGAATGTGTTCAGCCAGCAATGGGAAGCGGAGACCGAAATGGAGCCTTACGGAACCCGTATCATGGCTTGGGGGCCGCTTGCACAAGGCAGTGAGGATTTGCAGAACAATCCCGTATTGACTGCACTTGCCGGGGAATATGGCAAGACAGTGCAGCAAATCGCATTGCGGTATCTGGTTCAACGCAATATCATCGCGATTCCCAAAAGCACCCGCATCGAGCGCATGAAGCAGAATTTGGATATTTTCGATTTCTGTCTTTCGACAGAGGATATGGAGAAAATCCGTCCCCTTGACAAACCTGCGGATTTCCATTGGTCGCACCGAGACCCGGAACTTGTGAAATTCCTTCTGAATTACGACAAACAGTTTAATCCTGATAACCGATAACCGTATGTATGATTCATTGAATAAGAAAGTCGCGTTGGTGACCGGAGCCGGGACAGGCATCGGACGAGCCATAGCATGGCGTCTGGCTGATGAAGGTTCACAAGTCCTGATTGTCGGCCGGACAGAAAAGACGCTTGCGGAGACTGCAGCGCATAGTGGGAATATTACCTATCAGATTGCAGACCTTGAAACAAACGAGGGAATCCAGTCCGTTGCACAGGAGGTGATCAACAGGTATGGCGGCCTTGACATTCTTGTGAATAACGCAGGATGGGCACCTGTCGGCTCGTTTGCCTCAATGAAAATCGAAGAGTATGACAAGGTGTTTGCCATCAATGTCAGGGCGGTAGTGATGCTGACCCAAGCCTGTCTGCCTCTGATAAAAGAGGTCAAAGGAAATATCCTCAATATCACGACAACGATGACGACGAATCCCATCACGACGATGGCCAATTATGCCGCATCCAAAGCTGCCATATATACAATGACTCGCTCTTGGGCAAAAGAGCTGGCAAAGGATGGAGTACGTGTCAATTCGCTTGGCGTGGGTCCCATAGAGACCCCCATTTACGGCAAAACGGAGCTTTCGGAGCAGGAAGCCAAAGCACATAAGGATATGGTAATCAAAAGCGTGCCGATGGGAAGAATGGGAAGACCGGAAGAGGTGGCAGCAGTAGTGGCATTTCTTACAAGCGAAGAAGCAAGTTTTATCACCGGTGCTGATTACAAAGTGGACGGCGGTGTAGGTGCTTAATGTAACCATTCAACAAAATAATTGACGAATTTTATAGGGACACAATGATGAGAAAGATAATTTTATGGTTTGCCGTGCTTTTATCCTTCATAGGAAGAGAAGCCATCGCGCAACAGGCAAAATGCCCTGCGAAAATCTTGGTGGCTTATTTTTCGTATAGCGGCAATACCCGCACGGTTGCAGAACAGATACAAAAGGCTACCGGTGCCGACATCTTTGAGATAAAGGTCAAAGATGCTTACCCGTCGGACTATCAGGAGTTGCTTGACAGGGCAAAAAAGCAGATTGAGAATCATACACGGCCGGCATTGGTATCTATGCCGAAAAACCTGAGCCAGTATGACATCATACTTATAGGTTCTCCTAATTGGTGGAGCACGATAGCTCCTCCGGTCGCAACTTTCCTGTCACAATGCAATTCATCCGCTGTCACCCTTGTGCCGTTCGTTACTCATGGCGGAGGCGGTATGGCGGAATGCGAAACTGACATAAAGGCACTATGTCCGAAAGCCAAGATGCTTAAAGGGCTGGCCATAAATGGCAGTTCTGTGCAAGATGCCGCTCCAAGGGTGAAAAAATGGTTGCGGGGATTGGACATTATCAAATAAGAGAACAGGATGAAAAGACGGGATTTTATAAAGAAATCCGTGTTTGCCGTAGGCAGCACACTTCTTGCCGGCAATGCCATGAAGAGTCTGGCGGCTATGAATATTGATGATGAGATGTCTGAATCCAACGAATCAAAACAAAATAAAATGAAAATAGTAGTACTCACGGGCAGCCCCCGCCGTAACGGGAACTCCGCTTATCTCGCAGACCAGTTCATAAAAGGGGCGCAAGAAAAAGGTCATGAGATTTATCGTTTCGACTGTGCCTTCAAGCAGGTAGAGCCGTGCCGTGCGTGCAACCGTTGCGGTATGGACGGACCGTGTATCTTCGATGATGATTTCAGCGAGCTTCGTCCGCATCTTATCGAGGCCGACATGGTGGTTTTCGCTACACCTATGTATTATTTTGGTATCTCCGCACAGATGAAAAGGGTAATCGACCGCTTCTATGCCATCAACGGGAAAATCAAGGGGCATTACAAGAAAGCTGCCTATCTGATGACATACGCGAACACTGCTAAAAGCGATGCAGAACCCATGCTCCAGCACTATCGCACAATGATGGATTACCTCGGCTGGGAAAGTGTAGGCGAAGTTGTCGCCCCCGGTGTCTGGACGGCAGGTTCGGTGCGCAACACGGATTATGGAGACAAGGCTTATCGGTTAGGGAAAAGTTTGTAATAAAGTTGCTCTAAGAGAGACTGCATCTGATATATTATTCAGGACATACCTTGGAAAGCATTTACGTTTATAGCCATGCCAATATAGTCATTATACGAAAAAGCATATTGATTTATGGATAAGACAAATACGAAAGAGAAATATCCCATAAGATGTATTCAAAGTATTATCGCTTTGGGTTATTTGTTTATAACCGTTTTAATCGTGTGCATTGCTTGTATATGGCATTCTGAATGGCAAGAAATAGAAACATTAGAGTCTGATAATCGACAAATAGAAGAATCCAGAAAAGAGATAAACAGTATCTACATCCAATTTGTAGAGTTCTCTCTATCAGGTGAAACCGTGTTGGAGTGGGATGATGAAGAGCTGGAACATTACCATATCCAGCGTATGACAATGGACAGTATGCTGTGCCGCTTCAAAGCGATTTATCCGGCAGAGCGTATTGACAGTGTTCGCCAGCTTCTAGAAGATAAGGAACAGCAGATGCGCCGAATTGTTCAGGTACTTGACGAGCAACAAGCCCTCAATGAGAAGATTGCCTGTCAAGTCCCTGTAATCGTGCAGAAAAGTGTGCAGGAACAACCGCAAAAACCGAAACGGAAAGGATTTCTCGGCATATTTGGTAAGAAAGAAAAGCTAAAACCAACCGTGACCACCACGATGCTCCGTTCACTAAACCGTGATATTATAACCGAGCAACGGGCGCAAAGCAGCCGTCTTTCGCAATATGCCGACAGCCTTGCGGCACGGAATGCGGAACTTAACCGACAATTGCAGGGCTTGATTCGTCAGATGGACGAAAAGGTACAAGCTGATTTGCAAAAGAGAGAAGCTGATATTTTCGCCATGCGGGAACTATCATTTATACAGATTAGTGGTTTAACAGGATTCATTCTTCTGTTATTGGTAATTTCCTATATAATCATACACCGTAATGCCAACCGCATCAAACGGTACAAAAAAGAGACAAAGAACTTAATCAAGCAGCTACAACAGTCTGTTGAGCAAAATGAGGTGCTGATAGCCTCACGTAAGAAAGCTGTACATTCCATCACCCATGAGCTGCGGACACCACTGACAACGATAACCGGCTATGCCGGACTGATGGAGAAAGAGAATGACGCGGATAAAACCGGAATGTATATCCGGAACATACAGCACTCCTCCAGTCGTATGCGTGAAATGCTCAATACCCTACTTGATTTCTTCCGTCTGGACAACGGCAAGGAACAGCCGAATTTCTCCCCTTGCCGGATTTCGGCAATTACGCACATTCTTGACACGGAGTATATGCCAGTCGCCATGAACAAAGGACTGTCTTTGACCGTGGAGTGCCACACAGATGCGGTTGTTCTGACCGATAAGGAACGTATCCTGCAAATCGGTAATAATCTGCTGTCAAACGCCATGAAATTCACTGATAACGGCGGTATATCCTTGACAATGGATTATGATAACGGTATATTGAAACTTGTTGTCGAAGATACAGGTACGGGTATGACCGACGAAGAGCAGCGACGGGCATTCGGAGCGTTTGAACGACTGTCAAACGCCGTTACAAAAGACGGCTTCGGTTTGGGACTTTCAATCGTACGGCGCATTGTGGCGATGCTCAACGGAACTATCCGGCTTGAAAGTGAAAAAGGTAAAGGCAGCCGTTTCACGGTGGAGATACCCGTACAGGCAGTCGAAGAACAGCAGCCACAACGGACAGTCCGGAATTATACCCGTAACAACAGGAAATTCCATGATGTGATTGCCATCGACAATGACGAGGTGCTACTCCTTATGCTGAAAGAAATGTATAGTCAGGAGGAAATACACTGCGATACCTGCACCGATGTGGCAAAGCTGATGGAATTGATACGAAAAAAGGAATACGCCTTGCTGCTTACTGACCTGAATATGCCGGAGATAAACGGCTTCGAGTTGCTGGAACTGTTGCGCACCTCCAATGTGGGCAATTCAAAGACTATTCCGGTAGTGGTGACAACCGCTTCGGGCAGTTGCAACAAGGAAGAACTTATGGAACGTGGATTCGCCGGATGCCTGTTCAAGCCGTTCTCCATATCCGAACTGATGGAAATTTCAGACAAATGCGCCATAATTATGATTCAGAAGGATGTACTGGATTTCTCCACTCTGTTATCCTACGGCAACGAATCCGCCATGCTGGAGAAGCTGATAACAGAAACCGAAAAGGAAATGCAGGCTCTGAGGGAGGCGGTACAAAAGAAAGACCTGCAAAAGCTGGATGCCCTGACACACCATCTGCGCAGCTCATGGGAGATACTCCGTACCGACCAACCATTGAGGGAACTTTATAAACTGCTTCATGGAAGTCCTGCTTCCGATTGGGAGGCAATACACACTGCTGTAAAAGATGTATTGGATAAGGGCTTAACGATTGTTGAAATGGCGAAAGAAGAAAGGAGAAAATACGATAATGAACGATAAGACAAAAATAATCGTGGTGGAGGATAACATCGTGTATTGCGAGTTTGTCTGCAACCTGCTGGCACGGGAGGGATTCCGTACCGTGCAGGCTTTCCATCTCTCAACAGCAAAGAAACTTCTGCTACAAGCAAAAGAAGACGACATCATAGTTTCCGACCTGCGTCTGCCCGACGGCGACGGCATTGACCTTTTGCGCTGGATGCGCAAGGAAGGGATGATGCAGCCGTTCATCATAATGACCGACTACGCCGAAGTGAACACGGCAGTGGAAAGCATGAAACTCGGCTCTTTGGATTACATACCCAAGCGGCTTGTGGAGGACAAACTCGCCCCTCTGCTCCGTTCCATATTGAAAGAACGGAATGCCGGGCGAAACCGTATGCCCGTGTTCCCCCGCAACGGCTCTGCGTTCCAAGCCATCAGTAAACGTATAAGGCTGGTAGCTCCTACTGACATGAGCGTGCTGATATTCGGAGAGAACGGCACGGGCAAAGAGCATATAGCACATCACTTGCACGACAAGAGCAAACGTTCGGGCAAGCCGTTCGTGGCGGTGGACTGCGGTTCAATATCTGCTGAACTCGCGCCATCCGCATTTTTCGGACACGTCAAAGGAGCGTTCACGGGTGCGGACGGTACCAAGAAAGGCTATTTCCACGAGGCGGAAGGCGGCACGCTGTTTTTGGATGAGATAGGCAACCTTGCAATGGAAACCCAGCAGATGCTGCTCCGCGCCATACAGGAACGGAGATACCGCCCGTTAGGTGATAAGGCGGACAAGAGTTTCAATGTCCGCATTATCGCCGCCACCAACGAAGATCTGGAAACAGCTGTGAATGAAAAGCGGTTCCGGCAAGACCTGCTATATCGTCTGCATGACTTCGAGATAACTGTTCCGCCGTTGCGCGACTGTCAGGAGGACATCATGCCGCTGGCGGAATTTTTCCGTGAGATTGCGAACAAAGAACTGGAATGCGACGTTATCGGATTTGACGGAGAAGCCCGTAAGACATTGCTGACCCATGTTTGGCCGGGCAATGTCCGTGAGCTTCGACAGAAAATCATGGGCGCGGTGTTGCAGGCGCAGACCGGACTTGTCACGAAAGAGCATCTGGAACTTGCCGTGACAAAACCGACCACTCCCGTCAGCTTCGCCCTGCGTAACGATGCGGAAGACAAGGAACGGATTTTGCGTGCGTTGAAGCAGGCGAACGGTAACCGCAAGGTTGCCGCCGAACTGCTCGGAATAGGACGTACAACGCTGTACAGCAAGCTGGAAGAGTATGGCTTGAAATACAAATTCAGGCAATCATAGCCGGTAATTCACTGAATTTAGCTATCTTTGCATGAACATTTGAAGGTAAACGGCGATTGGGAAGCCTTTCGCCGCCGATATATAACATAAGACCGCAAGGCGTTTCGAGCGAAAATCTGGTAAATTGACACTACGGAGACGATTGCGTGATGCTTATGCTATGCCTACGCATAGCGTGCATTCACGTACTCTCCGTAAAAGGCTTT
>ERZ856578.3276-NODE-3276-length-24650-cov-3.828511_pt1 | contig 24650 bp, 22 predicted proteins | sample MGYA00514384_ERZ856578 | MGnify/ENA primary metagenome ERZ856578 (study PRJEB29103, sample SAMN06111958) | human gut metagenome | biome: human gut; feature: ankylosing spondylitis patient; material: healthy_person | host: Homo sapiens | place: China:Hangzhou... | reverse complement strand
CACTACAAATGGCCCGTGGTTCTCGGGGCATTGGCGGTGGTCGCCGTGATCATCCTGGTGGCCCAGATGGTGAACCGGGAGCACCCGGATTACCACATGATTATTGCGTCCACGAAGAACCTGCCCGTCCCTGCCAACGACGCCTTCGCCGCGGAGCTGGAACAGTATGGACGGGATCTCAACAGAGACGGCAAGGTGCTCGTTTCGATCGAGTTCCTCTATGTGGGCAGCGACGGCGGACAGCTCAGCGCGGTCAACCAGCAGAAGTTCACGGCTACCATGTTCGCCGGGGACACGCTGTTTTTCGGTTTTTCTCCGGATTATTATGATTACCTGCTGAAAAACCTGGAGGATTCGGATACCGCCTTTTTCGACCAGCTCGGAGTGGAGGGTGAGGGCGTTTCGGAGGACGGCCGCACCTGGAGTTGGAAGGGCGCCTCTTTTCTGCAGGACGAAAGTATGAAAGGGGCACCGGAAGAGCTGATTTTTGGGGTTCGGTCGGCCTCGGGATCGGCAGGCGGTAAGCAGAGCCAGCAGACGCATGATGAATGCTTGGAGCTTCTCCGGGCCTATATTACCAAAACCCCGCTGGAACAGCCGGCTGCCTGATTTTCCGAGCGGATGCGAATACAATGAGAGGATGAACCTTTATGCGCAGTGATTTGATGAAGTCCGGGGTTTCGAGGGCGCCCCACCGGTCCCTTCTCAAGGCCCTGGGCCTGACCGACCGGGAAATCGCCCGCCCCTTTGTGGCCGTGGTCAGCTCCAAAAGCGATTACATACCCGGCCACACCCATCTCGATACCATTGTAAAGGCGGTGGAGGCGGGGATCCGCAGCGCGGGCGGCGTCCCCTTTACCTTCAATACCATCGGTGTGTGCGACGGCCTGGCCATGAACCACCTGGGGATGAAATATTCGCTGTGCTCCCGGGAACTCATCGCCGATTCCATCGAGGTGATGCTCACGGCCCATCCGCTCGACGCCGTCGTGTTTGTTCCAAACTGCGACAAGATCGTTCCCGGCATGCTGCTGGCGGCCTGCCGCATGAACCTGCCCTCGATTTTCGTCAGCGGCGGCCCCATGCTGCCCGGTACCGACGGGAACCGGAAGGTCGGCCTCAACGAGGTGTTCGAAGCGGTCGGAAGCGTCGCGGCAGGGACACGGGATGCGGATACCCTGCCCGAGCTTGAGGAAACCGCCTGCCCCGGATGCGGGTCCTGCTCGGGGATGTATACAGCCAATTCGATGAACTGCCTGACCGAGGCGATCGGCATGGCATTGCCCGGAAACGGCACCATTCCTGCCGTCATGGCCGCCCGGATCCGGCTGGCCAAGCAGACCGGCGAACGGGTGATGGAGCTGCTCAAAGAGAACATCCGGCCCAAGGATATCCTGACCCCCGCTGCGTTCGAGAACGCACTGCGGGCGGATATGGCCATCGGCTGTTCCTCCAATACCGTGCTGCATATCGTCGCGGTGTCCTACGCCGCAGGCTGCCCCCTGACCCTGAAGCAGATTGACGATATCGGCAAAGCTACCCCCCAGATCTGCAAGCTCAATCCCGCCAGCCAGGTGTTTATCACCGATCTCAACGGCGTGGGCGGCATCCAGGCGATGCTCAAGGAGCTCGATCGGGGTGGCCTGATCCATCGCGACGCTCTGACGGTATCGGGGACGGTAGGGGAACGGATTGACTCGGCGAGAGAGCCGGACGGGGAGATCATCCGGCATCTGGACGATCCTTTCCGTCCCGACGGCGGCCTGGCGATCCTGTTCGGCAACCTCGCCGCCGACGGCGCAGTGGTCAAACAGGGGGCCGTCGCCCCCTCCATGATGGTCCACCAGGGCCCGGCACGGGTATTCGACAGCGAAGAGGACGCGACGGAAGCCATTACGGGCGGCCGGATCCATCCCGGCGACGTGGTGGTTATCCGATACGAAGGACCGAAGGGCGGCCCGGGGATGCGGGAGATGCTGACCCCCACCGCTACCATCGCCGGCATGGGACTTGGCGAGAGCGTCGCCCTGATTACCGACGGACGGTTTTCGGGTGCCACCCGGGGCGCCTCCATCGGCCATGTTTCGCCCGAGGCGGCCGCCGGAGGCGTGATTGCGCTGGTCGAAGAGGGGGATATCGTCTCCATCGACATCCCGGCCCGCAGGCTGGAGCTGCTGGTGGACGGCCAGACCTTGGCCGCGCGCAAAGCCGCCTGGACGGCGCCCCGCCGTGAGCTGTCGGGATACGCCCGGCGGTATGCCCAGCATGTGACCAGCGGCTCCACCGGCGCGGTCTTCGACGATATGCTCGAATAAAACGGATCCGGCCAATCCCCCTGAGCGCATCAGGGGGATTTTTGCGGGATGGAATAGATTCCGGGATAAGGCCCAGAATAGACATGAGCGGATCGTGGATGGAGGCAAAAAATTCCGGCGATTTCTCCTTTTGGCTTTACAGGCGGACCGGTTTAGTGTAAAATAGCTAACGAGTATGAACGAACCCATGAGGAAACGGAAGTGAACAGCGATGCAGCCGAAATACAAGCGGATCCTGCTCAAGCTCAGCGGGGAGGCCATGGCCGGCGAAAAAGGCTTCGGCCTGGACTTCGACACGGTGCTAAAGGTATGCGCCGCGGTCAAGGAATGCGTGGACGCGGGCGTCCAGGTCGCGATCGTGGTGGGCGGAGGCAATTTCTGGAGGGGACGGTCGAGCGGCAGCATGGACCGGACCAGAGCGGACCATATGGGGATGCTCGCGACCACCATCAACGCCCTGGGGCTTGCGGACGCGCTCGAACAGCTCGGCTGTGTCGTGCGGGTCCAGACCGCCATCGCGATGAATCAGATCGCGGAGCCGTATATCCGCAACCGGGCGGTGCGGCATCTGGAAAAGGGCCGGGTCGTGATTTTCGGCTGCGGGACCGGCAATCCCTTCTTCTCCACCGATACGGCCTCCGCACTCCGGGCGGCTGAAATCGAGGCGGATATCATTTTCAAGGCGAGTATGGTGGATGGGGTATACGACAGCGATCCGAAGAAAAACCCGGACGCCGTCCGTTTCGACACCCTGAGCTATCTGGATGTGCTTAACCGGGATCTCAAGGTGATGGATTCCACCGCTGCCACCCTCTGCCGCGACAACGGACTGCCCATTCTCGTATTCGACCTCGGAGACCCGAAGAATATTGTGCGCGCCGCCTGCGGCGAGCCGGTCGGCACCATTGTAAAGCCCTGACATATTCGATTCTGAACAGACGGAGGGAACATGAGATGGAACAGGTATTTCAGACCGCGAAGGAAAAAATGAACAAGACGGTCAACGCCATGATGGGGGAATTCGCCACCATCCGGGTGGGGCGGGCCAACCCCAGCGTGCTCGACAAGGTGCTGGTGGATTATTACGGGGCCCCCACGCCGGTCAACCAAATGGCCGCGGTATCGGTTCCCGAGCCCCGCACCCTGCTGATCACCCCCTGGGACAAAAGCACCCTCAAGGCCATTGAGAAGGCGATCCAGACCTCTGATATCGGCCTTAACCCTCAGAACGACGGCAGTGCCCTGCGCCTCAATTTCCCGCCTTTGACCGAGGAGAGGCGGCGTGAGCTGGTCAAGACCGTGTATAAATACTGCGAGGAAGCGAAAGTGGCTGTCCGTTCGGTCCGCCGCGACGCGCTCGACAAGCTCAAGGACATGAAAAAGAAAACCGAGATTACCGAAGATGACCTGAAGGACGCCGAAAAGCGGATGCAGGATCTGACGGATAAATTCTGCAAGGAAATCGATGTGGACGCCGCGAAAAAGGAAAAAGAGATTCTGGAGCTCTGAGGCGTTGCTTGCGTTGTGATCACAGGGGACCGCCCGGTGCGGACTGGTCCGGAAATGGAGCGACGGATGGGCTGGTTTTCAAAAAAGACGCCGCCCGTGGAAGTGGTTTCCGCGGGAAAACTGCCGAAGCATATCGGCATCATTATGGATGGAAACGGCCGTTGGGCGAGGCAGCGCGGCCTGCCGCGCCAGGCGGGCCACGTCACCGGGGCCCGGGTGTTCCGCAGGATCGTCAAACACTGTGAAAAGCGGGGGATCCGCTATCTGACGGTGTATGCGTTTTCAACGGAAAACTGGAAACGTCCCCAGGCGGAAATCGACGCCATCATGACCCTGCTGCGGGATTATCTGAAGGAATCCCTGGCCGACTTTGAAAAGGAGAACATCCGCACCCGTTTTATCGGGGACCGGCGTCCGCTGGCCCCCGATATTCAGGAGCTCATGGCCCGTGCCGAGGCATCTACGGCCTATAAGACGGGTATGACCCTCAACATCGCGGTCAACTACGGAGGACGGGACGAGATCCTCCACGCGGTCAGGCGGCTGGCGGGGGATGTCCAGAAGGGCTGCCTGTCTCCCGACGAGATCGACGGCACGCAGCTGGAGGACCGGCTCTATACGGCCGGACAGCCGGACCCGGATCTGATCCTGCGTCCGAGCGGCGAGCAGCGGCTCTCCAATTTTCTCATCTGGCAGTCCGCCTATGCGGAATACGTTTTCCAGGATATCCTGTGGCCGGATTATACGCCGGCGGCGCTCGATGAGGCGCTAAGGGAATACGCCAAGCGGCACCGCCGCTTCGGCGGGATCTGAGGGTCTCCTCGCGTAAAAGGCCGCTGGATGCGGCAACGAGTACGCCTGAAAGGCTTGATGTATTTGAAATCACGAATCCTGACGGGAATTGTCGGGGCGGCGTTGGCGCTGGTTGTCCTGCTGCTGCTTCCCCCGCTGGTTCTCAATATCGCTATGGCCGGTATCTGCGCGATCGCGATGTATGAGGTCTTTGTCGTTACCAAGATGGTCAACCACCGCGGGCTCGAAACCGCGGCGGTGCTTTTTGCACTGCTGGCGCCTTTTCTCGTTATGCTGCGTTCCATGCCCTCTGCCATGGTGGTATTGGGTTTCGTTGTTTTGCTGGCGGTCATTCAGGTGCGGTATCACGACACGCTCCCGGTGGAACGGACTGCGTTCGTTTTTCTCCTGTCGGTGCTGGTCTCCATCTCCTTCTCCTGTCTGGCGTATCTGCGCACGACCAGCCATCGGGATGAACGGGACGGCCTTTTTTACGTCTTCCTCGCCCTGATCATCCCTTGGATGTGTGACATTGGTGCCTATTTTATCGGCACGTTTTTCGGCCGGCATAAGCTTTGTCCCGCTATCAGCCCCAAAAAGACGGTGGAAGGCCTGATCGGCGGCATCGTGGTATCGGTCGGCAGCAGTGTGCTGGGCGCCTATCTCTATCAAGTGCTGGCTCTGGGGGATTCCGCGTATGTGAGCTTGTGGCAGATCGCCCTGCTGGCCTTGCTCTGCGCCCCGCTGTCGGTTCTGGGCGATCTGTTCGCCTCCATCATCAAGCGGCAGAGCGGTGTCAAGGATTTCGGCCATATCATGCCGGGGCACGGCGGGATTATGGACCGGTTCGACAGCATGATGTTCGTGCTTCCCGTGCTCTATATCCTGGTGCAGTATGTCCCCCTGGTCTATCCTTTGTAACCGGGGCATATAAGGTAAAAGGCCGTTCCGGCCGTCAACCATCGACTCACAGCGAGGGATACCCTATGACGAATCGACCAATCTCCGCCGCGGAACCCAAACGCCTGGCCGTGCTCGGCTCCACCGGGTCCATCGGCACCCAGGCGCTTGAGGTGGCGGCCTCGCTCGGATATCCCGTGCAGGCTCTGGCGGCGGGTTCAAATGACCGGATGCTCGAAGAGCAGCTCCGCCGCTTCCGTCCGCCGTTTGCGGCTCTTTTTGACGAAGCGGCGGCGGCGTCCCTCCGCATCCGGGCAAGGGATCTGCCGGTCAGAATCTTGTCCGGGATGGAAGGGCTGTGCGAGCTCGCGGCGCTCGAGGATACGGATCTGGTGCTCAACGCGGTGGTGGGGATGGTAGGGCTGCTTCCGACCCTATCGGCCATCGAGGCCGGGCACGACGTGGCCTTGGCAAATAAGGAAACCCTGGTGGCGGGTGGGGAACTGGTCATGGCGGCGGCTCGGCGCAAAGGCGTCCGCCTGCTGCCTGTGGACAGCGAGCATTCCGCCATTTTTCAGTGCCTACAAGGCACCGCCGCCGGTCCGTGGAGCCCTCCGGAGCCATTGGGAGAGGCGGGTGTCCGCCGGTTGATCCTCACCGCGTCGGGCGGCCCGTTTTTCGGGAAAACCGCCGCGGAGCTCCAGCGCATCACTCCGGAAGAAGCCCTGCGCCATCCAAACTGGAATATGGGTGCCAAAATCACCATCGACTCCGCCACCATGATGAATAAGGGCCTTGAGCTCATCGAGGCGCGGTGGCTGTTCGATCTCCCGCCCGGTCAAATCGATATCGTCGTCCATCGGGAAAGCCTGGTGCATTCCCTCCTCGAATATGAGGACGGCGCGGTCCTGGCCCAGTTGGGGGTGCCGGATATGCGGGTCCCGATCCAATATGCCATGACCTGGCCCGCCCGGGCGCCTTCGCCGGTCAGGCGGCTGGAGCTCGCCGAATGGGGGCAGATGCATTTTGCGAAACCGGACGATGAAACCTTTCCCTGCATGCGCCTTTGCCGGGAAGCCATCCGCAGGGGCGGCCTCTATCCCGCCGCGGCCAACGCCGCGAACGAAGAGGCAAACGCGCTGTTCCGCGAGGGCCTCATCGGCTTCACGGATATCCCCCGCCTGGTGGAACAGGCGCTGGACGGCTCCCTTCCGGACGGAAGAGGGGTGGAAGATGTCCTGGCGCTCGATGCCGATATACGCCACCGGACCCGGGAACGGGCCGGAATGAAGATGGAGTAGGTGAAGAAACACGTGGGTTTTCTGATACAGGTCGGACGGATCGCGGCGGCGATCTTGGTGTTCGGGATCATCATCATGGTCCATGAACTGGGCCATTTCATCGCCGCCAAATGCATGGGCGTTAAGGTAAACGAATTCGCCATCGGCATGGGGCCAAGGCTGTTCAGATTCGGGAAAAAGGAGACGCAGTATTCCCTGCGCCTCTTTCCCATCGGGGGATACTGCGCTATGGAAGGGGAGGACAGCGCCGGAGGCGGCGAGGTCAAGCTTCCGGAACAGAGCGGATCCCCGTCCGATGGGGCCAGCGATTGCCTGCCGGGACCCGATCCCCGGGCGTTTAATCAGAAGAAGGTCTGGCGCCGGATGATCATCATCCTGGCCGGGCCGGTGATGAACCTCGTGCTGGGGTTCGTGCTCCTGATCGGCTACTACGGGTTCTGTATGCTGCCGGACGCGGAAGGAAAGGTGCAGTTCAGCAGCACGACGGTGTCGGTGCTCAAAGAGGACGCGCCGAGCTACCAGACCGGCCTGAGGCCGGGCGATACCATCCTGAAAGTGGACGGCAAAACCGTGTTCACCGACCGGGACCTCGCCATGCTGCTGCAAAGCGACGAGGACGGCGTGTTCGATATGACCGTGCGCCGCGAGGTCGATGGGAAGGCGCAAAAGGTCAATCTCGAGGGAGTCACTTTCCAGATCGTCACACAGGAGGACGGTACCCGTCTTCTGCAATACGATTTCTATGTCCAGGGAATCCCCCGGACCTTCGGTTCCACCATCGCGCAGTCCGCCAAAATGGAGTGTACGGTCTCGGTGATGATCTGGCGGACCCTTGGCGGGATGCTGACCGGGCAATACGGCCTCAACGACCTTTCCGGTCCGGTGGGGACGGTGGACGCCATCGGAGACGTGGTGGTGGACGCTACGCAGCAGGAGCACTGGCAGATCGGGCTTGGCAACATCCTGATGCTGGTAGTGCTCATCTCCGTCAACGTCGGGATCTTCAACCTGCTGCCCGTCCCGGCGCTCGACGGCGGCCGCCTGCTGTTCCTGCTCATCGAGCTGGTGTTCCGCAAACCGGTGCCGCCGAAATATGAGGGGATGATTCACGCGATCGGCCTTTTGCTGCTGTTCGGCCTGATCATCCTGGTCACCTTCAGCGACATTTTGAAGCTGTTCCATTGAGGACGGTGAAACCGCCGGATAGGCAAAGGATAAGGAGGATGCAGTCATGGAGGGACCGTCCGGGATCCCCCGCCGCGACAGCCGCCCTGTGCGCGCGGGAAGCCTCCAAATAGGCGGGGGCGCCCCGATTGCCGTCCAGTCTATGCTGAGCGTCCCTGCCGGGGATGTCGAAGGCAATGTCCGGCAGGCCAAGGAGCTGTATGCGGCCGGCTGCGACGTCCTGCGCGTCGCGGTCCCCGACCGGGACGCGGTGCGGCTGATTCCGGCCATCAAAGAGGCCGTGCCGATCCCGCTGGTGGCGGACATCCATTTCGATTACCGCCTGGCGCTGGAATCCGCCGCCGCCGGGGTGGATAAAATCCGGATCAACCCGGGCAACATCGGGGGGCCGGAACGGGTAAAAGCGGTCGCCGATGCCTGCCGGTCGCGAGGGATTCCGATCCGCGTCGGGGTCAACGCGGGTTCCCTGGAAAAGGAGATCTTGGCAAAATATGGCCATCCCACCCCGGAGGCCCTGCGGGACAGCGCCCTCTATCACGCTTCGCTTCTGGAACAAGCGGATTTTTCCGATATCGTGCTCTCACTCAAATCTTCCCATGTGCCGACCATGGCGGCCGCTTACCGCCTGACGGCGGCGGCCTGCGCCTATCCTCTCCATCTCGGCGTGACCGAGGCGGGCACCGAGCGGATGGGGTTGCTCAAATCCGCCGCCGGGATCGGTTCCCTGCTCCTCGACGGTATCGGGGATACCATCCGGGTCTCCCTGACGGCTGATCCGGTCAGGGAGGTGGAGGCTGGGCTCGACCTGCTCCGCGCGCTCGGGCTGCGAACAGGGGAGGCCATGCTGGTTTCTTGCCCCACCTGTGGCCGGACCAAAATCGATTTGATCCGCATCGCCGCCGAGGTGGAGGAGCGCCTGCGCGCCGTCCATAAACCGGTCACGGTGGCGGTGATGGGCTGCGTGGTCAACGGGCCGGGGGAGGCGAAGGAGGCCGATATCGGCATCGCGGGCGGGGACGGCAAGGCGGTCCTGTTCAAGAAAGGGCAAATCGTGCGCACGGTCGAGGAATCGTGCGCGGTCGAGGAACTGATGAGGGAATTGGAAACATTATGAGCAATGCAACGTTTACACAGATATTCGGCCCCTTTGCCGCCGGCGTCTCTTCCGCCGGCCTCCAAAGCGCGGGCGTCGATCAAATCGAGCTCCATCGCGGCAGCGGCTGGCTTCACGCCCGGCTGCTGCTCGACCATTTTGTGGCGTTTGAAGAGATCGAGCAGGCGGAACGGGCCGTGGCCAAGGGCCTGGCCCTCTCCTCGGTGGAATTCCGGCCCCTCTATCCCGCCGACGCTTTGTGCGTAGAGTGCTTTCCCACCATCGTGTCGTTCCTGCGCCGCCGCTGCACAGCGGTCAACGGCACCTTTCGGGACGCAGCCTGCCGCATCGATGGTGAGACGATGACCGTCACTCTCCGCCATGGGGGCCTCAACGTCCTGAAAGCCACGAAAACCGACGCCGCAATGGGCGCGCTGATAGCGGAACTGTTCCAGCGTCGCGTCGCGCTGGTCTTCGACGGGGAAGAGCGGGTGGATGAGCAGGACGAGGGATACCGGAAAATGATGGAGGCTGCCGAGCAGGAGGCGGCCATGCGGGAAAGAGCCCGGGCGGAACAGATGGCCGCCCTGCGGCCCGCCCCCGCCCCTGGAATCCCTTCCGGCCCGGCCGAGCCGCTGAAGCCCAAAAAACCAGCAGACCCGGCTATACCGCCCGCGGATGGCCTTCCAATTTATTTGGAATCGGCCCAATCCCTGTTCGGCCCGGTCCCGCGGGAAAGGCCAACCCCTTTACGCAGCCTGACCGACGACGGTGGGAATGTTACGGTCTGGGGCGAGGTGTTCGAATATGAAACCAAGGCCTTCCGGGATGGCACCCGGATCCGCCATACCTTCTCGGTAACCGATGGGACAAGCTCGGTCACGGCCATCCTTTGGACCGATATCAAACGGGACCGGGCCAAACTCGAGGCGATGGAGGCGGTCAAAAAAGGGGTGTGCCTCCTCCTCAGCGGCCTGTATGAATTCGACGTGTTCGCCAAATCCCAGGTGCTCACCCCCAAATCCATGGCCATCGTGGCCCGTTATGTCAAACGGGACAACGCACCCGAAAAACGGGTGGAGCTGCATCTACATACCAAAATGTCCGCTATGGACGCGGTTTCCGATGCCGAGGCGCTCATCGCGCGCGCCGCCGATTGGGGACACAAGGCAGTCGCCATTACCGATCACGGTGTAGTTCAGGCCTTCCCGGAAGCCATGAATGCGGCCGCCAAGCTCAAAAAGCAGGGGAAGGAAATCAAGATCCTTTACGGCGTCGAGGCCTATTACATCAACGACCGGATTCCGGTGGTGGAGGGCTCGGCCAGTGAGGGTCTCGACGGCGAATTCATCGTTTTCGACATTGAGACCACCGGCCTTAGCGCGCAGACCGAACGCATCACCGAGATTGGCGCCGTGAGGCTGAAAAACGGGGAAGTGGCGGATTCGTTCGATATCTTTGTCAACCCGGAAAAACCGATTCCCCCCAAAATTACGGAACTCACCGGCATCACCGACGACATGGTCAAGGACGCGCCCCTCGAAAAAGAGGCGCTCGAGCAATTTTATGCCTTCTGCGGGGATACCCGGATCCTGGTTGCGCACAATGCGCCCTTCGATACCGGGTTCATCCGGGCGGCGGCCACGCGGACGGGGCTTCCGTATCCCTTCACATCCATCGATACCGTGCCGATCTGCCGCGCGCTCTATCCTCATTTGAAGAACCACAAGCTGGATACGGTGGCGAATCACCTCAAGCTGGAGCCCTTCAACCATCATCGCGCCTGCGACGACGCGAAGGTGCTGGCAGACATTTTCATCCATCTTTCCGCCGATATGAAAGCGGAGAAGGGGATTGAATCCGTTGACGGGATCAATACTCTGCTGGCCGGCGCGGACAGCAAAAAGGCGCGGCCCTACCATCTGATCCTGCTGGCCAAAAACCTCAAGGGCCTCAAAAATCTTTACAAGCTGATCTCCTGGAGCCATCTGCACAATTTCTATAAAAAACCCCGGATCACCAAGACCAAGCTGATGGAATACCGGGAGGGCCTGATCGTGGGCAGCGCCTGCGAACAGGGAGAATTGTTCCGTGCGGTGTTCGACGGCAAACCCTGGGGGGAACTGTGCGACATCGCGAAATTCTACGATTTCCTCGAAATCCAGCCCTTAGGCAATAACCTCTTCATGCTGCGGGAGGGGATGGTGCAGACCGAGGAACAGCTCCGCGAGTTCAACCGCACCATCCTCCGCCTCGGCGAGAAGCTGCATATCCCGGTCTGCGCGACAGGCGATGTCCATTTCATGGACCCGGAGGATGAGATTTACCGCCGGATCCTCCAGGCCGGGCAAGGTTTTGCCGACGCCGATCAGCAGGCCCCTCTCTATCTGCGCACGACCGAGGAAATGCTGGCGGAATTCGACTATCTCGGGCAGGAAAAAGCCCGCGAGGTGGTCATCGAGAATCCCGGCCGCATCGCGGACATGGTAGAGACTATCCGCCCGATCCCGGAAGGCACCTTCCCGCCCCATATCGACGGGGCGGAGGAGCAGCTCCAGGACATCACCTGGAGCCGCGCCAGGGCGCTGTATGGGGATCCGATGCCGGAAATCGTCTCCGCCCGGCTGGACCGGGAGCTGACGTCGATCGTCAAGCACGGCTTCTCCGTCCTGTATATGATCGCACAGAAGCTGGTGCAGAACTCGGTCGAGAACGGGTATTTGGTCGGCTCCCGTGGTTCGGTCGGCTCCTCCTTCGTCGCGTTTATGGCGGGGATCTCGGAGGTCAATCCCCTGGCGCCTCATTATCTCTGCAAAAAGTGCCATTATTCGGAATTCTTTACCGACGGGTCGGTGGGGTCGGGGTTCGATCTTCCCGACAAGACCTGTCCGGTCTGCGGTGAGCCCCTTTTCCGGGACGGGCACGAGATCCCGTTCGAGACCTTCCTGGGGTTCGACGGGGACAAGGCACCCGATATCGACCTGAATTTCGCAAGCGAATATCAGCTCCGGGCCCATAAATACACCGAATCGCTCTTCGGCAGCGACCACGTGTTCAAGGCCGGTACCATCTCCACCGTGGCCGACAAGACCGCGTTCGGTTATGTCAAAAAATACGCCGAGGAGCGCGGATTGGTCCTGAACAACGCCGAAATCAACCGCTTGACGGTCGGCTGTACCGGCATCAAACGAACGACCGGGCAGCATCCGGGCGGCATGGTCGTCGTACCGAACGATTACGAGGCCGAGGATTTCTGCCCGGTCCAGCACCCGGCGGACGACCCGAATTCCGATATCATCACCACCCACTTCGACTTCCATTCCATCCATGACACCATCCTCAAGTTAGACAACCTCGGGCATGTCATCCCGACTATCTACAAATACCTTGAGGAGTACACCGGGATCCCGGTCACCGAGGTCAATATGTCCGACCCGGAGGTATACAAGCTCTTTACGTCTCCCGAACCTCTTGGTGTGACGGCGGAGCAGATCGAGTGCGAAAACGGCACCCTGTCCATTCCTGAAATGGGTACCCCCTTTGTCCGGCAGATGCTGCTCGAGTGCAAGCCGAAAACCTTTGCCGACCTGCTGCAGATTTCGGGCCTGTCCCATGGTACCGATGTGTGGCTCGGCAACGCGCAGGAGCTGATCAAAAGCGGCACCTGCACCATCTCAAACGTTATCGGGACACGGGACAGCATCATGACCTATCTGATGCACAAGGGCCTGGAACCCAAAATGGCGTTCAAGATCATGGAAATCGTCCGGAAGGGCAACGCGCAAAAGCTGCTCACCGAGGAGCATTTTGCCGCCATGAAGGAGCACGGCGTGCCCGACTGGTACAAGGACTCCTGCATGAAGATCAAGTACATGTTCCCTAAGGCCCATGCCGCGGCCTACATCATCGCGGCGCTGCGGGTGGCTTGGTACAAAGTGCATCGGCCCGCGGCCTATTATGCCGCGTATTTCACCGGCCGGGGCGAGGATTTCGACGCCGAACCGGTCTCCAAGGGGAAAAGCGGGGTCAAGCTGCTCATGGACAACCTGCGCGCCAAGGGTAAGGAGGCCACCGCCAAGGAACAGTCCCAGGCGGAAACGCTGCATGTCATCTATGAATCCATGCAGCGCGGCATCGAATACCTGCCGGTGGATCTCTACAAATCCCATTCCTACAAATTCGTGTTGGAGGACGGGAAGATCCGGCTGCCGTTCAGCGCCGTCAAGGGCCTTGGCGGGGCGGCGGCACAGTCGCTCATGGAGGCCAGGGAGGCCGGCCCCTATATTTCCTGCGACGAGTTGCAGAACCGTTCCGGCATCACCAAGGCGGTGGTGGAATCGCTCCGCCTGCTCGGGGTGCTGGACGCCCTGCCCGCGACCAGTCAAATGAATCTGTTTGAGATGTAAGAATGAGGGGAGATCGGCTGTGCTTGCCTATTTATGGCCTATCCTGTTGATCATTGCGTCCAACGTCTGTTACAACATCGCGGCCAAGTCCACCCCGGGCGGGGTGAATCCGTTCGCCTCCCTTCTGGTGACCTACCTGGTGTCGGCCCTGGCCACCGGCGTCATGTTCGCGGTGTCGTCGGTGGGGAAGGACGGGATCCTCGTTCAGTTCCGGCAGATCAACTGGAGCAGCGTCGCGCTCGGACTCAGCCTGGTCGGGCTGGAATTCGGCTACATCATGGCTTATCGGGCCGGCTGGCAGGTCAGCGTGGGATCCCTGGTGGCGAATATCGCGCTCGCGGTCATCCTGGTATTCGTCGGGGCGTTGTTTTATCAGGAGAAAATCACCGGTTTTCAGGCGGTCGGGATCCTGCTTTGCCTGGCCGGCCTGGTCTTTCTCAATATCCGGCCGCGTTCCGCTTCTTGACAGATTAAGTTTATCGTGATATCCTAGTATCACATTAGTGAAGTAAAGTATATATGGGTTTTCTCCCGCGAAAGGGTTGAGCTTGTCATGAGACAGAATATCCGCATCACCCCCGAAGGGACCCGGGACCTGCTCTTTGAAGAATGCCTGGCACGCAGGGAGGCCGAGAGTCTGCTTGCCGATCTCTTCGTCTGTCACGGCTTTTCCGAGGTCATGACGCCCGGGCTGGAATTTTTTGACGTTTTCCAGGCCGGCCATCCGGCCATCCCGGCTGAGAGCATGTATAAGCTGACCGATTCCAAAGGCCGGCTTCTCGTCATGCGGCCGGACTCGACCCTCCCCATTGCCCGCCTGACCGCCACCCGGCTGCGGCAGGCGGCCCTCCCCATCCGCTTATATTACGCGCAGGACGTGTATCATCTCAACCACAGCCTGTCGGGGCGGAACGACCAGGAGTTCCAGGCGGGGGTCGAGCTGATCGGAACGGGCGGCCAGCGGGCGGACCTGGAGATCCTTTCCCTGGCGGCGGATGTCCTGCGTCTGCCCTGCATCGGGGGCGATTTCCGTCTGGAGATCGGCCATATCGGATTCTTCCAATCCCTGGTGGAGGAGCTGGAGGTGGGGGAGGAGGTCCGGGATGAGATCCGCACCCTCATTGAGACCAAGAATTATGCCGCTCTTTCGGATCTGCTGGACAGCCTGCCCAAAAGCGGGGCCGCCGAGGCGCTGCGGCGCCTGCCCCGCCTGTTCGGCGGCGAAGAGATCCTCCGCGAGGCCGGGCCCCTTTGCCACAAAGAGCAAAGCCGGGCGGCGCTCGGGCATCTGGCCTGGCTCTACCGCTCCCTGCAGGCGCTCGGGCTGGGGGATCAGGTCATGATCGATCTGGGCCTCGTCCATCGCAACGAATACTACACCGGCGTCATTTTCCGCGGATATATGGAGGGCAGCGGGGACACTGTCGTGTCGGGTGGACGTTACGACACCCTGCTGCAGCAGTTCGGTTCGCCGCTCCCCGCGACCGGGTTCGGGGTCAATGTCGACGCGGTCATCAAGGGTATGCTGGACAAGGGACAGGTCGAACCGCCCATGCTGCCCGAGGCTTTGGTTTTTGCGGAGGACGGCTGTGAAGCCGCGGCGCTGGACAAGGTGCGTACCCTCACCGAAGGGGGGATCCTGACGGAGTTCAGTCTGCAGGAAACCCGCGGAGAGGCGCTCCGTTACGCGCGGGAACGGGGAATTCCGCTGGTATACGTCGTGTCGGCCGGCGGCGAGGACCGTGTCGAGGTCTGATCGAAAAGGAGATTGGGATATGAGACCGATACGCATGGCATTGACCAAGGGGCGTCTGGAAAAGGATACGGTGGCGCTGTTCGACCGTATGGGCTTCGACACGCGCGCCGTCAAGGAGAAAGGCCGGCGCCTGATCCTGCCGGTCGGTGAGCATCTGGAAGTGGTACTGGCCAAGGCCGCGGACGTCATCACCTATGTGGAGCACGGCGTATGTGACCTCGGCGTGGTCGGGAAGGATACCATCGCGGAGAGCGGCGGCAGTTTCTATGAGGTGCTGGATCTGGGATTCGGCCGCTGCCGGTTCGCTCTCGCGGCCCCGAAGGGAACGCCGTTTTTCGACGGCTACCACGTCAAGACAGTCGCCTCCAAATACCCGAACGTCGCCCGCGCGTATTTTGGCCGGAAAGGGCTGGACGTCCGGATCATCAAAATCGAGGGCTCGGTGGAGCTGGCGCCGCTTCTCGGCCTGGCGGACGGCATTGTGGATATCGTGGAAACAGGATCCACCCTGCGGGAAAACGGGCTGGAGGTGGTGGAGGACGTGATGCCGATTTCCGCCCGTCTGATCGTGAATATGGCCTGCATGAAGCTGCGCAAGGCCGAAACCGAGGATTTGATCGCCCGGATGGTGTCAGCCCTAGGTAACACGGAATAAATTACGCCTGACGGCTCTATAGAGAGACTATAAATTTGAAAGATCGGCATCCGCCTTTCTTTCAAACGGGTTTTGTGCTTTTCCCGTTCATAACGGACATGTTGGCCGCGCCAAAAAGGCACAATTCCCCAGCCCGTGGAAAGGAATGAGCATGAATATGATAATGCCACTGGTGAAAGCGGATGGGAAAGCCGAATACGCCCTTCTCGAACAGCTGACCTCGCGCAGCGGGGAGGTGGACCGCAAAGTGACCGCCGCTGTCTCGGCGATTCTCGACGGCGTCCGTTCCCGGGGGGATGACGCCCTGCTTGAGTATACGCGGCAGTTTGACGGGGTGGATCCGGTTCTGGAACCCGTCGGGCGGGACCAGCTCGGGGAGCTGGCGGCCGCCTGTGACCCCGGCGTCTATGCCGCGCTCGAACGCGCGGCGGCCAACATCGCGGACTTCCACCGCCGCCAGCTTCAGCAGAGCTGGCTGGATACCCGGAAAGACGGCACCATCGTCGGGCAGCGGGTTCGTGGCCTTGCCCGGGTGGGGATCTATGTGCCCGGAGGCACGGCCGCTTATCCTTCGTCGGTCCTGATGAACGCTATCCCGGCCCGCATCGCGGGGGTGGAAGAGATCATCATGGTTACGCCGCCCCCGAAAAACGGCGGTTTCAATCCCGATGTCATGGCGGCGGCCTATATCGCGGGGGTGGATGCGGTCTATCTCGTCGGCGGTGCCCAGGCCGTCGCGGCCCTGGCTTACGGCACCGCCTCGGTTCCGCGGGTGGACAAGATCGTCGGTCCCGGCAATATTTACGTGGCGACCGCGAAACGGTTGGTCTACGGGCAGGTGGACATCGATATGGTGGCGGGACCGAGTGAAATCCTCGTCCTCGCGGACGCGTCCGCCGATCCACGGTACCTGGCGGCCGACCTGATGTCCCAGGCGGAGCACGACGCACTCGCGTCGTCCATTCTGCTCACCGATTCGGCGGAGATTGCCGAGCGCACCCTCGCCGAACTGGAAAAGCAGGTGCAGGCGCTGCCGCGCCAGGAGATCATCCGCCGTTCGCTGGCCGATTACGGCGCCGTCATCGTCTGCCGCGATATGGAGGAGGCGGTGGCGTTTGCCAACCGTCTGGCGCCCGAACACCTCGAGGTGATGTGCAGCGATCCGATGAGCTATATCGGCCGCTTGGACAATGCCGGTTCGGTATTTCTCGGGAAATACTCGCCCGAGCCTCTGGGGGACTACTATGCGGGGCCCAACCATGTCCTGCCCACCAGCGGCACGGCGCGCTTTTTCTCCCCCTTGTCGGTGGACAGCTTTATCAAGAAGTCGAGCTTCATCTGTTATAATCGTGCCGCTCTGGAAGCGGCACGGAACGATATCCTATCCATGGCCCGTGCCGAGGGGCTGGACGCCCACGCCCACGCCGTCGCTGTCCGGTTTGAGCGGGAACAGGCCTGATAAGGGAGTGTTGTTTTTATGTATACGCTGTGTGACAAGGCGGTCTCCCTGACGCCGTACGATCCCTCCGAAGGGCGCTACCGGGTACGGATGGACGCCAACGAATCCTTCCTGCTGCCCACCGAACGGGACCGGGTCAGGATGGCGCAGGCGGCGGCCGATACCGCGCTCAACCGGTATCCCGACCCGCTGGCTGCAGAGGTCTGCGCCTCCTTCGCACGGGCCTATGGAATCCGTCCGGAACTGGTCACGGCCGGCAATGGGTCGGATGAGCTGATTTCGATTATTCTGTCGGTCTTTTTGACAAAAGGTGAAAAGGTATTAACCTTGTCGCCTGATTTTTCCATGTATCGGTTCTATACCGCCATCACCGAGACCCCCTGCGTCACTCTGGAAAAGGACGAAAGCCTGTGCGTCCCGGTCGACCGGGTGCTGGATACGCTGGAGAAGGAGAACATCCGGCTCTTGATCTTCTCCAATCCCTGCAATCCCACCTCGGTGGGCCTTGGACGGGAGGAGGTGCGCCGGATCCTCAGCGGAACCGACGCGCTGGTCGTGCTGGACGAGGCGTATATGGATTTTTGGGATCAGTCCCTGCTCGGTGAAGTGGAGGAACACGACAATCTCATCATCCTGCGAACCTGTTCCAAGATGTTGGGGATGGCCGCCCTGCGCCTTGGTTTCGCCGTGGCCAATTCCCGTCTGACAGGGGTGCTACGGGCGGCGAAGTCCCCTTATAACGTCAACGCGGTCACCCAGGCGATGGCAAACGTGGTACTCGCTAACCTCGTCTATCAGGATGTCTACCGTGAACTTCTCATCGCGTCCCGGGACGGGCTGCTTGGCGGGTTCCGGGGGCTGGAAGAGGACGGACTGGTCGAACGGGTTTACGACAGCCGCACCAATTTTGTCTATGTGCGGCTGAAGGACGCGGGTCGGATGTATGCGCTGCTTTGCGACCGCGGGATTCTGGTACGGCGGTTCGGCGACCGTCACCTGCGCGTCACCGCCGCCACCCAGGCGGAAAACGAAGAGCTGCTGGCGGTGATGCGGTTCCTGCTCACCCATCAAGAAATCCAGTAAAGCAAATATGCTTTACATGACAGGAGGGACGATTATGCGGATCGGAACCTATAGCAGAAGTACAAAGGAGACCACGATTTCGGCTGCACTGAACCTGGACGGCGGAGCGGTGGAAATCTCGACCGGCATTGGGTTTTTCGACCACATGCTGGAGGCCTTGGCCGTGCACGCGGGATTCGGGCTGACCCTGAAAGCCGAAGGAGACCTGAGGGTGGACGGACACCACACCGTCGAGGACACCGGCATCGTGCTGGGCAAGGCTTTGGCGGAGGCACTCGGGGACAAGGGCGGTATCCGGCGGTATGGTACCTTTTTCGTCCCTATGGACGAGTCGCTCGCCATGGCCTCGCTGGATGTCGGCGGCCGCCCGTTTTTGGTTTTCGACGCCCGTTTTCCGGAGGAGCGGATTGGGGATTACGATTCCTGCCTGACCGTCGAGTTTTTCCGGGCGCTGGCGTTTCATGCCGGCATCACCTTGCATCTCAAGGTGCTGTATGGGCAGAATTCCCACCATATCGCCGAAGCGCTCTTCAAGGCGGCCGCCCATGCGCTGAAAGAGGCCGTAACGCCTGCCGAGGGGATACTCTCGACCAAAGGCGCCCTGGACTGACCGGCCACAAACCAGAATAAAGGGAGAGAACCCATGATCATTCTACCGGCTATCGACATCCAGAACCGCCAGTGCGTCCGCCTCGTCAAGGGGGATTTCGGCACGGCGCACACCGTGGCCGATGATCCGCTGGAAACCGCCGCTGCTTTCCGCCGGGCGGGTGCGGAGTGGATCCATATGGTGGATCTGGACGGCGCTCGGACGGGCAACCGGGTCAACGCCGACATTTTCTTTGCCGTTGCCGCCCAGAGCGGGCTGAAAGTGGAGCTCGGAGGCGGGATCCGCGACATGGAGACGCTCGAGGATTATCTGTCGGGAGGGATTTCCCGCTGTATCCTGGGTTCCGCCGCCCTCAAAAATCCGGATTTTGTCCGTCAAGCGGTTTCGCTTTACGGGGATCGCATCGCCGTCGGAATCGATGCGGTGGGCGGACGGGTGGCTGCTGAGGGCTGGCTGGAGGTCTCACAGGTCTCCTACCTGGAACTCGCCCGCCGGATGGAAGACATCGGCGTTCGAACCCTCATCTTTACCGATATCTCCAAGGACGGAACCCTGTCCGGGCCGAACCTGGAACAGCTGGAAGAGCTCGACGGGGCGGTCTCCTGCAGCGTCATCGCCTCTGGCGGTATCCGGGAACTCCGGGATATCGAACGGCTGCGGGACCGTCGCCTGTACGGCGCGATCTGCGGCAAATCCTTGTACAGCGGGACGCTGGACCTCGCCGACGCTATCGCGGGGGCGGCATATCCGTCGGACCGGCTCGGGCTTGAGCGTTTTTTCAAAAAAACGCCGTTGGTTCCGGCTATCGTGCAGGAGGCGGCGACCGGCGAGGTGCTGATGCTCGCCTATATGAACCTGGGTGCCCTCCAGCGCACGGCCGATACCGGCACCACCTGGTTCTGGAGCCGTTCCCGCCGGGAATACTGGAACAAGGGCGCGACCAGCGGCCATGTGCAGCGTGTCGTCTCCATGTCCGGGGACTGTGACGGCGACGCGCTGCTCATTCGGGTGGAGCAGACGGGTGCCGCCTGCCATACCGGGGCGCACAGCTGCTTTTTTGACACGATTTTGGAGGAAAATGACCATGAATGACACGATCCGCACCCTTTACGACACCATTCTCGACCGCCGCGACCATCCTTCCGACAATTCCTACACCCGGTATTTGTTTGACCAGGGGATCGACAAAATACTCAAAAAGGTGGGGGAGGAAAGCGCGGAGGTCATCATCGCCGCGAAAAACGGCCATCATGAGGACACGGTCGGTGAGATCGCCGACCTGACCTATCACCTTCTGGTCCTGATGGCGGAACAGGGGATCCGGCCGGAAGACGTATCCGGGCTCCTCGAACAGCGCCACGGGAAATCCGGTAATCTCAAAACCATGAAAACGGTGGATAAAAACACCTGAGGGGGAGAGCGCCGATGTACGAACTGATCGAGGCGGGAGCCCGGACCTTTTATTTTGATGCCCCGGCCAAGGTGGGGGCCTATCTGCTGCCGGACAACGGCGTCCTGCTCATCGACAGCGGCAGCGACAAGGACGCCGCGAAAAAGATCCTCCGCATCTGCGCTGAAAAGGGCTGGACCGTCTCCGCCATCCTGGCCACCCATTCCCACGCCGACCATATCGGCGGAAACCAGGTCATCCAGAACAAGACGGGCTGCCCGGTATATGCCAGCGAATTCGAGGCCGCGGTCGGCCGTTTCCCGATCCTGGTGCCGGTGTCCTTGTACGGCGGGTACCCCGTTAGGGAATTGTGTACCAAGTTCCTGCTGGCGAAAACGAGCGATGTCCGGCCGCTTCCCGATCCCCTGCCCGGCGGCCTGACGGCGATCCCGCTGCCGGGTCACAGCTTCGATATGGTGGGTTTCCGGACCCCGGACGACGTCGTGTTTTTGGGTGACAGCCTGACGGGCGAACAGCTTTTAAAAAAGCATCTGGTGCCGTTCCTGTACGATGTGCGCACCTATCTGGCCACGCTGGATGAGATCGAACGGCTCCCGGCGGCGCTGTATGTGCCGGCCCACGCGGACGCCGTCTCGGATGTCCGTCCGCTCGTCTCCCTGACCCGTGACAAAACGATGGAACTCCTCGAAGAACTGGCCGATATTTGTGCGTCGCCCCAAACCGGCGAGGAGATCTTGAAACTTCTGTTTGACCGGCATGGCATGTCTCTGGATATCCTGCAATACGGCCTGTCCGGTTACACCGTGCGTTCCTACCTCGCGTATTTGAAGGAGGAAGGGCGGCTTACGGCGTATTTTCAGGAGAACCGGATGCTTTGGAAGACGGTTTCATAACGTCGTTTGACAATAGGCCCTGCGGCACTCTCCAAGTGCCGCAGGGCCCGTTTTTCTCTATCCATTGAAGAATTTGCGGAGGTATATGTCCATAAAAAAAGGGGGTCTTGGGCGCCTTTTCGGCTTCGGCCGTTTTTCCGTGGGGCGGCATAAGGACATTTCTTGGATCGCAGACCATGAGCAGGGAAGGGGATGATGGCCATGCACAGGGCACACGCCTCCGCCATATCCTGGTAGGGAGGTGATGTCAATGAACATCAACGACACCTTGCGCGGCATGGAACTCTGTGCCCTGGCCTACAAAGAGGTCCAGCCGCAGTTTCCCGGCATGACGCTGGAGGTCATCGACGACGAAAATGGCGTCCAATGTTATCTCCGCCGGCAGGGCGATACCCTGTTCATCACCTTCCGGGGTTCCAATTCAGCCAAAGACTGGAAGGTGGATCTCATCTTTTTCAAAGCCTGTATCCCTTATGATATCTGCAACCCCAAAATCCGGGTACATTCCGGGTTCCTAAATGCCTATAAGCGGCCTTCGGTACGAAACCGGATTCACTGTGCAGTCACGTCCGACGTCCGGCATGTACGGGTGGCCGGCCATTCTTACGGCGCGGCCTTGGCCGTACTCTGCGCCGTCGACCTCGAATACCACTATCCCTGTCTGGATTATGAAGTCCTGCTCTTCGGCTGCCCGCGGGTGGGAAACCGCGCTTTCCGGAAATCTTACAACAAACGGGTATTTAAAACCCTGCGGGTCGAAAACGGGAACGACATTGTCACCAAGGTGCCGCCAGCCCTGTGGGGCTTTCGGCATGTGGGGGTGAAAATCCATGTGGGGGCCCCGCGGCTGCCCGGCGTGGTGTCCCTTAACCAGCACCGTCCCCAGTATTACGTTGCCTCCCTGTTCCGCCAATTTTTACCACAAGGCCTTTTTAATGAAAATTCGATTGACAAACCAGCTTGGCCGTGATATACTTATTGCCGTAATCACGACGTGTAACGGAGCTCACATGGGTTGTAAGTCATGTTCGTACGATGATTTACTGCTGTGTGGGTTTTTTGTTTGCCACACGATTACCACTATTTTTTTCAAGGAGGACCCACCATGTACAACGGCACCGTCAAATGGTTCAATGCGGAAAAAGGATACGGCTTCATCTCCAGCGAAGAGGCCGGCGAGGATGTGTTTGTGCACTTCTCCGCCATTCAGGCCGACGGCTACAAGACCCTCGCCGAGGGCCAGAAGGTCACGTTTGAGACCGAGCCTGATCCCAAAAACAGCAGCAAACTGCGCGCGAAGAACGTGAACGTCGTCGCGGAATAATCGGCGTCACACCCTGGTCCGCCTCTTTTATGAGGCGGACTTTTTCTATACCGGGCACATCCGAGGCCCACTCCGCGAAAGGGTCCAGGAGGAGGGACTTATCCGGCGAGTTCCCGGAGCTTTTGGTATACGGCCTCGTAATTGGGATGGTTGCTCACCTCCGGCACCACCTCGGCGTATACCACCGTATCGTTTTCGTCCACCACGAAGACCGCGCGGGCGAGGAGGGCGAGCTCCTCGATATAGGTGCCGGTCGCCTTTCCAAAACGGCGCTCCTTGTAGTCGGACAGGGTTCGGACGGCCTCGATGCCGCCCCCGCCGCACCAGCGGGCCTGGGCGAAAGGCAGGTCGAGGCTGACCGCCACAATCGTCACCCCCGGCAATTCCGCCGCTTTTTCGTTGAACCACCGCACCTCCTGGTCGCAGACACCCGTGTCGAGAGACGGCACGGTCAGGAAGACCCGGATACCGCAAAGGTCGGTATCCCGCACTTCAGTGAGGGCCGTGTCGGTCAGGGTGAAGCCGGGCATCGTGTCTCCCACCCGGAGGGGCGGGCCCTGGAGGGTCAGAGGGCTGCCTTTAAACGTAATCATCGGTCATGCCTCCATATATTTAAAATTGGAACCCTCCTAGTATGCCCGGATTCCGCCGTTCCATGTGGAGGAGGCTAGCCGCCGGTTTTGCCGAACCGTTCGGCCCATCGGAACAGGCAGAGCCATTGGACATACCGCATATCGGCCGAGCGGAAATCCCGTGGCAGGCCCGCATCGCGCAGAGCCGCCGTCAGCTGGTTGCGGGTCAGGATCCGACGCAGGGCATCGGCTCCGCCGCCGAAACAGCGTTCGCAAAAGGCCGTGTACGCCCGGTGCTGTCCCCAGGGCAGGTCGGGTGCTTCCCTGCGCTTGAAATGGAAGAGCACCACTTCCACCCCTGGGGCCGGGTGAAAATCTTCCCTTCGGAAATGATAGGCGATATCACAGTCAAACCATGGGGCGAGCAGCAGCGATTTCCGTGTCGTTTCCGGGCGGCCCATATAGCGTTTGGCAGCTCCCTTTTCCATAACCAGCCACGCCTCCCGGGGAGGATGGCTGCCCTGGGTCAGCCGCCGCAGGATGGCAGAGGTGATGGAAAACGGGATGTTGGCAAAAACCACGTAATCGCTTTTGGGGAGGGGCCAGGTGAGAAAGTCCTGGTGGTAGAGCCGGACGGGGCCTCCGGCCGGAAATGTCCGGCACAGCCGCTCATACAATCGTCCGTCCAGCTCCACGGCCGATACCCGGCCGCATCGCTGCGCGAGCGCGGCCGTGATATGGCCCTTTCCCGGGCCGATCTCCACTACATGGTCGGTTTTGGACAAGGCCGCCTGATCGAGGATCCGTCGGATAACCGCCCGCCCGGTCAGAAAATTCTGGGATACCCACAGGGCGGGCTTCGCTCCTCCGCGCATGTTTCGGGACATGAAAAAGCCACCTCTTTCGCGTTCGACAATGCTTTTGGACGCAAAAAAGCACACGAACGCGAACAGAAACGGCCTGAAATTTTGATGTTCCAGGTCGGCTGTCTTCGTTTTCGTGTGCTTATTTCCGAATCCGCATAATCGAAATCTCCACAGGCGGCTGAGGCCTTTTCATTCAAGATACTTTCAATATACCGTTTGTGTCGCGGATTGTCAAGCCCGTCTCATCCCTTGCCGATCGCTCCCTTTCGGAATTCTCCGGCGAACCAGACGTCGGAAAGCGCGAATTCCCGCCCCTGGAGGTAGGAAAGGCTGCCTGCCGGGCTGGTAAAATCGAATCGCAGCTTATAGGAACAAAGCGCCTGCTTAGTAAAGCCCGTTCCTCTGTTCAGAGCGTTGGTACCATATTTGCCGTCTCCCAGCAGGGGATGCCCGATGGAGGCCAGGTGGGCGCGGATCTGATGGGTGCGGCCGGTGAGCAGCTCGCACTCCACCAGAGAGA
>ERZ856578.3269-NODE-3269-length-24712-cov-6.021961_pt1 | contig 24712 bp, 24 predicted proteins | sample MGYA00514384_ERZ856578 | MGnify/ENA primary metagenome ERZ856578 (study PRJEB29103, sample SAMN06111958) | human gut metagenome | biome: human gut; feature: ankylosing spondylitis patient; material: healthy_person | host: Homo sapiens | place: China:Hangzhou... | reverse complement strand
ATCATCGACCTGATCAACAAGGGCGGCGTGGCTGCCATGAACTACTCCATCTCCGACACCGCGGAGTTCGGCGAGTATGTCTCCGGCCCCCGTGTCCTGCCCTATGAGGAGACCAAGAAGAACATGAAGGCGGTCCTGTCCGACATCCAGGACGGCACCTTCGCCGGCCGCTGGATCGCCGAGAACAAGAGCTTTGGCCGCACCTTCTTCAACTCTAAGCGCGCCCAGCTGGCCAAGCACCAGATGGAGATCGTGGGCGAGGAGCTGCGCCGCAACATGATCTGGGGCGGCGACAAGGACCTGGACACCGCTTCCAACTGATTGTCCCACTCCCTGTAAATAAGCCATAAAGATGATCGTGCCCGGACACCGGCGAGAGCCGCGTGTCCGGGCACGTTTTTTATCTTAGATCAAGGCTCAGAAGGGACAGAACCCCCAGGCCACCAGGGGGACGACAAGGGCGGAGATAAAGAGAAATACGCCGCTGGTAAAGCCGTCCTGCCCCGTGTGACTGGCATAGCCAAAGCGGAACCACCGGGCCGTGAGGGCGGAGACGTCGGGCAGCAGGCTGTGGGTCTTCAGCCACAGATACACCTGGCACAGGAAGGTGTGGACGGTCCACACCACCAGGGCCACATACACCGCCACCTCCACCGGGACGGCCAGGGCGTGCTGGCTCTTCAAAAGCCCCCGGACGGCGATGAGCGCCACGGGAAAGACCCGCCAAAGAAATGTGTTCATGTGGATGCCCCCTCGTTTTCCTGCCGCATTTCGCGGCTGATGCCGGTTTGATGTTAGTATGGTTGTGTTCTAATTTAAGTATAGCAGGCGAGGCGGGATTGTCAACATTATATCAAGAAAGTTTTTTCGATATAAATTTTTCGTTAAAACTGACGGGAGCTGCACAAAAGAAAATACCCGCTCTGACAACCAGAGCGGGTAAACACGCTGAAAACCGGAAAACAGGGGGCGGTTGGCGCAGCTTCAGCGGTCAATTTGCCGCAGCACATGCTGGAACCAGTCTGGCAGGGGGCACTCCAGCTCTACCAGCTTGCCCGTGGTGGGGTGGACGAACTTCAGCCGCCGGGCGTGGAGACACTGCCCCGCCAGGCCGGGCCAGGGCTTTTTGCTGCCGTAGACCGTGTCCCCCAGCAGGGGGTGGCCGATGGAGGCCATGTGGACCCGGATCTGGTGGGTGCGGCCCGTCTCCAGGCGGCACTCCACGTGGGTGCCCAGGGCATAGCGGGCCAGCACGGACCAGTGGGTCACGGCGGGGCGGCCATTTTTCCAGTCCACCGCCATGCGCTTGCGGTCCACCGGGTGGCGGGCAATGGGGGCGTTCACCGTGCCGCTGTCCTCTTTCAAACCGCCCACCGTCACCGCCTCGTACACCCGGGCCAGAGAGTGGTCCTGAAGCTGGGCGGCCAGGGCCAGGTGGGCCCTGTCGTTTTTGGCGGCGATGATGAGACCGGAGGTGTCCCGGTCAATGCGGTGGACGATACCCGGGCGGATGGCCCCGTTGATGCCAGACAGGGAGCTGCCGCAGTGATAGAGCAGGGCGTTGACCAGGGTGCCGTCCGGGTGGCCGGGGGCGGGGTGGACCACCAGGCCCACCGGCTTGTTCACCACGATCACGTCGTCGTCCTCAAACACCACGTCCAGGGGGATGTTCTGGGGCTGCACGTCGATGGGCTCCGGGTCGGGCAGGGTGAAGGTCACCTGGTCCCCGGGGGAGGTCTTATAGTTCTTCTTCACCGCCGTGCCGTTGACGGTGACGGCCCCCTCCTCCAGCAGGCGCTGGGCGGCGGAGCGGGTGAGGTCGGGGACGCTGCGGGCCAGAAAGGCGTCCGCCCGCTCCCCGGCGCGGTCAGCGGTCAGCGTCTGCGGTCCCATGGGGCGCCTCCTTGTGCTCCAGCTTGTCGGCCAGCAGCAGATAATAGGCCGCGGCGGCGATGCCCCCCACCACCACGCAGATGTCGGCCACGTTGAACACGGCAAAGTTCATAAACAGCAGCTGGAACATGTCCACCACAAAGCCCCGCATGGCCCGGTCAATGAGATTGCCCACCGCCCCGGCCAGCAGCAGGGAGAGGGTCACCTTGCCCAGGGGATGGGTGAAGAAATTTTTCCACAGGGCCACCGCCAGCACCACCGACATGACCAGGGAGATAAAGGCCAATATCCAGGTGTGCTGAGAGAACATAGAGAAGGCGGCCCCGGTGTTCTGCACATAGGTCAGGCAGACCACGTGGGGCAGAAAGGGCACATAGCCCCCCAGGGGGATGTGGGTCAGGACCAGATATTTCACCACCTGGTCCAGGATCACCAGGACCAGGGCAAGCAGGGCATAGGGCATGGGCAGGTTCCTCCAAAATCTTAGCTTCACCCGATTATATCATATCCGGCCATGGGGCAAAAGAGCTTTCCGTGAAAATTTTTTCAGGGGCCGCCTGGGTCGAAAACCGTCTGAAATCAACGAAATTGCAGAGAGAAAGACCGGGCGAAGGGGCCAAATTTGGCCGTTGTTCCCTGGGCAGGAAGAAACCGCCCCCTTGACAGAGAAGCGCAACCCGCGTATACTGACGGCAGAAAAAGAAAATAACAGTCTTCAGGGCGGGGTGAGATTCCCCACCGGTGGTACAGCCCACGAGCCGCAAGGCATGATTCGGTGAAACTCCGAAGCCGACAGTATAGTCTGGATGGAAGAAGATGTGCGTATGGCAGGATAGACCCGATCTATCCCCGTTCAAGCGACCTTGGCTCTGGAATTTGAATTCCAGAGCTTTTTTGTTGCCGACGGGGAGACCGGGGGACTTACCGCCGTTTCCCCGCCCTGGACGTTTCGGTCCGGGGCGTTTTTCGTCCCCTGAAGGGAGCGCGGCAGCATGACAGAAGCGGACAAAAATTACATGGCGCTGGCCTTAGAGCTGGCGGAGCGTGGGGCGGGGTGGACCAGCCCCAACCCCATGGTGGGGGCTGTCATCGTCAAGGACGGGGCCATCATCGGCCAGGGCTATCACGCCCGGTGCGGCGACCTCCACGCCGAGCGGGCCGCTCTGAAAAACTGTACTGGCGACCCGGCGGGGAGCACCTTGTACGTCACCCTGGAGCCCTGCTGTCACCAGGGCCGCCAGCCCCCCTGCACCGACGCCATCTTGCAGGCGGGCATCGCCCGGGTGGTAGTGGGCTCCCCCGACCCCAATCCCCTGGTGGCGGGGAAGGGCGTTCAGATCCTGCGGGACCACGGCGTGCAGGTGGAGGAGGGCGTCCTCCGAACAGAGTGTGACCGGCTGAACCGGGTCTTTCTCAAATACATCCAGACCGGGCGGCCCTACGTCATCATGAAATACGCCATGACTCTGGACGGCAAGATCGCCGCCTACACCGGGGCCTCCCAGTGGGTGACGGGGGAGGAGGCCCGGGCCCACGTCCAGACCCTGCGCCACCGGTGCCGGGCCATTCTGGTGGGGGTGGGCACGGTGATCGCCGACGACCCCAGGCTCACCTGCCGCCTGCCCGGGGGGCGGGACCCCATCCGGGTCATCTGTGACACCCGCCTGCGCACCCCCCTCACCGCCCAGGTGGTGACGAGCGCCGGGCAGACCCCCACCTGGATCGCCACCTGCTGCGCCGCCCCGGAGCGCCTGGCCCCCTATGAGCGGGCGGGGTGCAAGATGCTGGTGCTGCCGGAGCGGGCGGGCCGGGTGGACCTGAACGCCCTGATGGACTGCCTGGGCAGGCAAGAGGTGGACTCCATCCTGTTGGAAGGGGGCGGCACTTTGAACTGGTCAGCCCTGGACCAGGGGGTGGTGGATGCCGTAATGGCCTATGTGGCCCCCAAGCTCTTTGGCGGGCGGACGGCCAAGACCCCGGTGGAGGGCCGGGGGGTGGACGCCCCGGCGGCGGCCATTCCCCTGAAAAACACCACGATCACCCAGATCGGGGCGGACTTTTTGTTGGAGAGCGAGGTGGACCGGGATGTTTACCGGCATCATTGAGGAGCTGGGCACCGTGGAGCGGGTGACCCGGGGCCGGGTCTCCGCTGTGATCGCCATCCGGGCGGAGCACATTTTAAGCGATCTGAAGATCGGGGACAGCGTGGCAGTGAACGGGGTGTGTCTCACGGCCACCGGCCTCACCGGCCACGGCTTCACCGCCGACGTGATGCACGAGACCCTGGACCGCTCCGCCCTGGCGGGCTTAGGCCCGGGCAGCCCGGTGAATCTGGAGCGGGCCATGGCGGCCAACGGGCGCTTCGGCGGGCACATCGTGGCCGGGCACGTGGACGGCGTGGGGACGATAGCCGCCATTGAGAAAGATGACAACGCCATTTGGTTTACCATAACTGCCCCGGCGCAGGTGCTGCGCTATGTGGTGGAGAAGGGCTCCATCGCCATCGACGGCATCAGCCTGACGGTGGCCCGGGTGGAGACGGACCGGTTCGCCGTCTCCGTCATCCCCCACACCGCCGCCGTCACCCTGCTGGGCCAGCGCCGGACGGGGGACCGGGTGAATCTGGAGAGCGACCTTGTCGGCAAGTATGTGGAGCGCCTGCTCCGGCCCGCACCGGAAGAGAAGCAGCAAGAGAGCAAGTTGACCATGGAATTTCTGTCACAGCACGGATTTTAAACGAAAGAGAATCCCTCAGTCATCGCCGTCGGCGCTGACAGCCCCCTTTCACAAGGGGGCCAAAGAGGAGAAGCGGAGGATATCAAAATGAGTCAGTTCAACACGGTGGAGGAGGCCCTGGCCGACCTGCGGGCGGGCAAGATCATTCTGGTCACCGACGACCCGGACCGGGAGAACGAGGGCGACTTTATCTGCGCGGCCCAGTTCGCCACCACGGAAAACATCAACTTTATGGCCACCCACGGCAAGGGCCTCATCTGTATGCCCATGTCGGCGGAGTTTGTGGAGAAGCTGCAGATCCCCCAGATGGTCTCTAAGAACACGGACAATCATGAGACGGCCTTCACCGTGTCCATTGACGGGGTCAACACCACCACCGGCATCTCCGCCGCCGAGCGGTCCATGACCGCCATGGCCTGCGTGGCCGAGGATGCCAAGCCGTCGGACTTCCGCCGCCCCGGGCACATGTTCCCCCTGCTGGCCAAGCCCAACGGCGTGCTGGAGCGGGAGGGCCACACCGAGGCCACCGTGGACCTGTGCCGTCTGGCGGGGCTGAAGGCCTGCGGACTGTGCTGCGAGATCATGCGGGAGGACGGCACCATGATGCGTACCCCCGAGCTGATGGAGCTGGCAAAGCGCTTTGGCCTGACCTTTATCACCATCAAGGACCTGCAGGAGTACCGCAAGTGCCACGAGAAACTGGTGGACCGGGAGGCCGCTGTCCACATGCCTACCAAGTACGGGGACTTTACCGCCTATGGCTATGTGAACCGCCTGAACGGCGAGCATCATGTGGCCCTGGTGAAGGGGGACATCGGCGACGGAGAGGACGTGCTGTGCCGGGTCCACTCCGAGTGTCTCACCGGCGACACCTTCGGCTCCCTGCGCTGCGACTGCGGCCAGCAGCTGGCCGCCGCCATGAGCCAGATTGAGAAAGAGGGCCGGGGCATCCTGCTGTATATGCGCCAGGAGGGCCGGGGCATCGGTCTGATCAACAAGCTGAAGGCCTATGCCCTGCAGGAGCAGGGGATGGACACCCTGGAGGCCAACCTGGCCCTGGGCTTTGCCGCCGACCAGCGGGAGTATTATATCGGGGCCCAGATCCTGCGGGACCTGGGGGTGAAGAGCATGCGCCTGCTGACCAACAACCCGGACAAGCTCTATCAGCTGACGGAGTTCGGCATGCACATCAACAGCCGGGTGCCCATCCAGATGGATGCCAACACCCACGACCTGTTCTATCTGCGCACCAAGCAGAAGCGGATGGGGCATTTGGTGAATTATTAAAAGAATCGTGGTGGAATCCCTCAGTCATCGCCTTACGGCGCTGACAGCCCCCTTTCACAAGGGGGCCTGATAGGTGCGGAAAACAGCCCCCCTTGTCAAAGGGGGGAGACCGCCGAAGGCGGTGGGAGGATTCCATTTTGACAGATCAAGAGACAAAAAACAGCAAAGGAGCAGATCATATGAAGACATTTGAAGGAAAGTTAGTCGCCCACGGCATGAAGGTTGGCATCGTGGCCGCCCGGTTCAATGAGTTCATCACCAGCAAGCTGCTGTCCGGGGCCATGGACGGCCTGCTGCGGCACGAGGTGCGGGAGGAGGACATCCATGTGGCCTGGGTCCCCGGGGCCTTTGAGATCCCCGTCATCGCCGCCAGGATGGCCCGCAGCGGCAAGTATGACGCGGTGATCTGCCTGGGCGCGGTGATCCGGGGCAGCACCAGCCACTATGACTATGTGTGCAACGAGGTGTCCAAGGGCGTGGCGTCCGTCTCTCTGGAGACGGGGGTGCCCGTGATGTTCGGCGTGCTGACCACCGAGAATATCGAGCAGGCCATCGAGCGGGCCGGCACCAAGGCGGGCAACAAGGGCTATGACTGTGCCCTGGGTGCCGTGGAGATGGTGAACCTGATCCGGGAGATCGACGCCTGATAACAGGAAAAGATAAAAAATATCCACAGGACCGGCCGGCCCTGTGGATATTTTTTGCGAATCTGGCTTGAGAGTCGGCTTACAGCCCATCCATCTCGTCCTGGTCCACCACACGAATCCCGTGTTTGTGCAGGGCGGACTCGGCGGCGGCGGGGTCCTCCACTCGGAAGATCATATAGGCGTGGTCCACGTCCTTGCCGCCCAAAAAGGCGTACATATATTCCACGTTCACCCCGGCCCCGGACAGGACCTGCAGCACCTGGTCCAGACCGCCGGGGGCATCGGGGATGGCGGCCCCCACCACGGGGGTGACGGAGTGGACATAGCCTGCGTCCTTCAGTGCGGTGGTGGCCTCGTACACCTTGTCCACGATGATTCGGACGATGCCGAAGTCCTTGGTCTCGGCCAGAGACAGGGCCCGCATATCCACGCCCTGTTTGGCCAGCACCTGCGTCATGGCGCTCAGGGCGCCGGGCTTATTCTCCACAAAGACAGAAATCTGTTTGATGCTCATCCTGATCTCCTCCTCGTTTTAAATCTTACGGTTGTCGATGACACGCACCGCCTTACCCTCGCTGCGGACGATGGACTTGGGGGCCACCAGAGTGACCTTGGCGGCCAGGCCCAGCATGGCGCGCAGGCCGTCCACCAGCTGCTTCTGGCGGCGCTCGATCTCGCCCACGTTGTCGGTGAACATCTCGGCTGTCATCTCCACCTGCACGTCCAGGGTGTCGGTGGACTTGACCCGGCCCACGATGATCTGATAGTTGGCGGGGTAGCCGTGGTTGAGCAACACCGTCTCGATCTGAGAGGGGAACACGTTCACGCCCCGGATGATGAGCATATCATCAGAGCGGCCCATGGGCTTGCACATCTTCACCAGGGTGCGGCCGCAGGAGCACTTCTCCCGCTTGAGGATGCAGATATCCCGGGTGCGGTAGCGCAGCAGGGGGAAGGCCTCCTTGTCGATGGAGGTGAACACCAGCTCGCCCTTGCTGCCCTCGGGCAGCACCTCGCCGGTGTCCGGGTCGATGATCTCGGCGATGAAGTGGTCCTCGTTGATGTGCATCCCGCTCTGAGCGGAACACTCGAAGGCCACGCCGGGACCGGACAGCTCGGTGAGACCGTAGATGTCATAGGCCTTGATGCCCATCGTCTTCTGGATGTCCTGGCGCATCTCCTCGCTCCAGGCCTCCGCACCGAAGATGCCCGCCTTCAGAGGGATCTGGTCGGGGGTCATGCCCATCTCGTGCATACTCTCGCCCAGATAGGCGGCGTAGGAGGGGGTGCAGCACAGGATGGTGGTCCCCAGGTCACGGATGAACTGGATCTGACGGTCGGTGTTGCCCGAGGAGATGGGCACGGTGAGGCAGCCCACCCGCCTGGACCCCTGGTCCAGGCCGATGCCGCCGGTGAACATGCCGTAGCCATAGGCGATCTGACACACGTCCTCCTCGCTGCCGCCCACGGCGGTGATGGCACGGGCGCAGCAGTCGGTCCACAGGTCGATGTCGTGCTGGGTGTAAAAGGCCATGACCCGCTTTCCAGTGGTGCCGGAGGTGGCGTGGACACGCACGCATTTGGAGCGGGGCACCGCCACCAGTCCGTCGGGATAGTTGTCCCGCAGGTCGGCCTTGGAGGTGAAGGGCAGCTTATACAGGTCGGCGGAGGACTGGATGTCCTCGGGAGTCACGCCCTTTTCCTCCATCTTCTTGCGGTAGGACGGGACATTGTCCCACACATGGCGCACCTGTTTGACCAGACGCTCGTCCTGCCAGGCTTTGATCTGTTCCCGAGAGGCGCACTCGATCTCGGGCTGGAAATATCTCTCCATGGGTATCATCCTTTCTTCGCTTGTGCGTTCTGTTTTGCAGCCGGGTCGCCCCGAAGGGCTCGATGCGGCTTATACGCCCCGGCGGCTGAGCCACTGTCCGGCCAGCACCCCCGCCAGACACAGTCCGGCGCTCAGTGCCATATAGGCCAGGGCCAGTCCGGTCCTGCCCCGCTGCAGCAGAGTCACGCTCTCCAGGGAAAAGGTAGAAAAAGTGGTAAAGCCGCCGCATACGCCGGTCTTCCAGAACAGGGTCCAGCCGGAGGAGAGGCGCTCCCGGCCCGCCAGTCCGGCCACAAAGCCGATGAGGACGGCTCCAATCAAATTGGTCAGCAGGGTGAGCAGAGGAAATGCGCTGCGGCAGGGCAGCAGGCTAAGACCATAGCGGCCCACCGCCCCCACTGCGCCGCCCAACCCCACAAGCAGGGCGTTCATCAGGCGTTCTTGCCCAGCTGGAAGGCCTTCTTGTTCAGCTCCAGGAATTTGGCGGGGACCATGGCCTCCAAAGACTTCTGCCAGGCCTCCTCGGGCAGGTCGAAATAGTGGGACAGGCGGCCCATCAGCACGATGTTCACCGCCTTGGCGGAACCGGCTTCCTCGGCCAGAGCCAGGCAGTCCAGGGCGTCCACCTTGGCGCCGGTGGCCTTCATCTTGGCCACCAGGTCCTGGGGATAGGCCGCCGCGCCGGTGATGACGGGCATGGGGTCGATCTGCTGGGTGGAGGTGACGATCTGTCCGTCGGGCTTGAGGAAGCTCAGCCACCGGGCGGCCTCCAACAGCTCGAAGGAGACGATAAAGTCCGCCTCGCCCTTGTCGATGATGGGGGAGGCGACTTTGTCGCCATAGCGCACATAGGTGACCACGCTGCCGCCCCGCTGGGACATGCCGTGTACCTCGGACACCTTTACGTCATAGCCCTGCTCCATCAGCAGGTGGCCCAGCAGCTTGCTGGCCAGCAGGCTGCCCTGGCCGCCCACGCCAACGATCATAATATTCTTGGTCTCCATGTTCTCAGCCCTCCTTTTTGGTGCTGTGGAAGGCTTTCACGCCGCACAGCTGCTCACACACGCCGCAGCCCACACACAGGGTGTTGTCCACGTGGGCCTTTCCCTCCCGAATGGAGATGGCGGGACAACCGATCTTCATGCAGTTCTTGCAGCCCACGCACTTGTCCGTGTCCACCGCCAGGGGGGCGCTGTGCTTGACATATTTCAGCAGGGCGCAGGGGCGGCGGGAGATGATGACCGAGGGCTCGTCGGCAGCCAGCTCCTCCTTCACGGCCTGGTCGCAGGCCTTCAGGTCATAGGGGTCCACCACCCGCACCCGGTTAAAGCCCATGGCCCGGCACAGAGCCTCCAGATCGATCTTCCCGGCGGGGTCGCCCTTGATGTTATAGCCGGTGGTGGGGTTCTGCTGGTGGCCGGTCATGCCGGTGATGGAGTTGTCCAGGATGATGACGGTGGAGTTGGACTGGTTATAGGCGATGTTGGCAAGGCCCGTCATGCCAGAGTGCATGAAGGTGGAGTCGCCGATGACGGCCACCGTCTTGCCCTGGCTCTGCTCCCCCAGGGCCTTGTTAAAGCCGTGGATGGCGGAGATGGAAGCGCCCATGCACAATGTCATGTCCATGGCGGCCAGGGGGGCCACCGCGCCCAGGGTGTAGCAGCCAATGTCGCCCAGGACCGTACACTGATTTTTGCTCAGGGTGTAGAACAACCCGCGGTGGGGGCAGCCGGCGCACATGACGGGGGGACGGTTGGGGATGGCCTCCTCCAGGCCCGTGCCGGTATGTACCTGCCCGCCCAGCCGGGCGGCGATAAGGTTCTGGGAGAACTCGCCCTCCATGGGCAGCACGTCCTTGCCGGACACCTCCAGCCCCAGGGCGCGGCAGTGGTTTTCGATGATGGGGTCCAGCTCCTCCACCACCACCAGCTTGTCCACTTTGGCGGCAAAGTCCCGGATGAGCTTCACGGGCAGGGGGTTGGCCATGCCCAGCTTCAGCACGGAGACGGAGTCGCCGAAGACCTCCTTCACATACTGATAGGAGGTGGAGGAGGTGATGATGCCCATCTTGGTGCCGCCCATCTCTACCCGGTTGATGGGGGCGGTCTCCGCCCACTCCTGCAGCTTGCGGGTGCGCTCCTCCACAAAGGGGTGGCGGCGGATGGCGTTGCCCGGCATCATGACATATTTGGCGAGGTTCTTCTCATAGGGGATGCAGGGCCGCTCTTCCCGCACTCCCAGCTCCACCAGGGACTGGGAGTGGGCCACGCGGGTACACATCTTCAGCAGCACCGGGGTGTCGAACTGCTCAGACAGGTCATAGGCCAGCTTGGCAAACTCCAGGGCTTCGGCGGAGTCAGAGGGCTCCAGCATGGGCACCTTGGCGGCGATGGCGTGGTGGCGGGAGTCCTGCTCGTTCTGAGAGGAGTGCATCCCCGCGTCGTCGGCCACGCCGATGACCACGCCGCCGTTCACGCCGGTGTAGGACATGGTGAACAGAGGGTCGGCGGCCACGTTCAGGCCCACGTGCTTCATGCCGCAGAAGGACCGCTTGCCCGCCAGGCTGGCACCGAAGGCCACCTCCATGGCCACCTTCTCGTTGGGGGCCCACTCACAGTAGATCTCGGGGAATTTCACGGCCTCCTCCGTGATCTCCGTGCTGGGGGTGCCGGGATAGCTGGAGATCACGCAGCATCCCGCCTCATACAGCCCACGGGCAACGGCGGCGTTGCCCAACATCAGTTGTTTCATATTTTGCTCCCTGCTTTCTGTTTATTCCGATTTGCTCTTTTTAAGTGCTTTCTTTTTTCTGGCCCAGGCCCTCCCGGCGGATGACAGTCTCCATCACGCCGCCTGCGCCGTTGTCCAGCATAGATCGCCGGACCCGGCTGATGGTGGCGCTGCTGGCCCCCGTCTTGTCCAGAATGTCCAGATAGACCAGCCCCTGCTGGAGATACACCGCCACGTCAAAGCGCTGCTCCATAGAGCGCAGCTCGGTGGGGGTACACAGGTCGTCGAAGAACTTGCAGCACTCGTCCAGATCCTTTAGTTTCAGGATGGTCTCGTAAAGCGCCAGACTGCGCTGCCGGTGTTCTGTTTTCGCCATAACGCTGCTCCTTTCGGCAATGAACCGATAGCGCCACGACAGGCCGTGCCGCTTCACAATAACTATAACGCATTAAAGCGTGACTGTAAACAGGAAAAGCAAACTTTTTTGCTTTTTGGCGGAAAAGTTTTTTGAGGGACAGCATAAAAAAACTGGCCGCACCCGGTTGGAGTGCGGCCAGAAAAGAGCCTGTCACAAATATTTAGTCGGTGACGTAGGGCAGCAGGGCGATCTGACGGGCGCGCTTGATGGCCTCAGTCAGCTGGCGCTGATGCATGGCGCAGGTGCCGGTGGTGCGGCGGGGCAGGATCTTGGCCCGCTCAGAAGTGAACCGGCGCAGCTTGGCGGCGTCCTTATAGTCGATGCACTCCACCTTGTCAACGCAGAAGGCGCAGACCTTGCGGCGCTTGCGGCCGCGGGGAGCTCTGTTATCACGTTCCATAGCCATGGATGTTACCTCCTTTTACGACCAGATACGGTCAAAGTCAAAACGGCAGCTCGCCGTCGTCATCAGAAAGCTCGGCAAACTGGTCCCCGTCCGCGGGAGGGGCCCCATAGCCGGAGGGTGCGGCGGGCGCGGAGTAGCCGGGATTGCTGGGGGCATAGCCGCCCTGCTGCTGGCTGTAGCCGGCGGAATAACCGCCGTTCTCGCTGTCCCGCTTGGAGTCGCCGAAATAGACCTGGTCAGCCACCACCTCGGCAGAGCGGCGCTTGTTGCCCTCTTTATCCGTCCAATCACGGATCTGAAGACGGCCCTCCACGATGGCCATGCGGCCCTTCGTGAAATAACGGCTGACGAATTCCCCGGTCTGCCGCCAGGCCACGCAGTCGATGAAATCGGTGGTGCGCTCGCCGGTGTTCCGGTCCTTGAAATCCCGGTCAACGGCCAGGGAGAAGGACGCCACCGGCGTGCCGGTCTGGGTGCGGCGAAGCTCGGGGTCACGGGTCAGACGACCCATGATGAAGATCTTGTTGAGCATAGTGCTCCTCCCTTACTGGTCCTTGCAGACGATCAGGGAACGCATCACGCCGTCGGTAATACGGAAGATACGATCCAGCTCAGCGGGGATCGCGGCGGCGGCGTTGAAGGTCATCAGAACGTAGTAGCCCTCCATCAGGTCGTTGATGGGATAGGCCAGACGGCGCTTGCCCCACTCGTCAACCTCGGAAACGGTACCGTTGGCCTCCACGACGGCCTTGAACTTGGCCACCAGAGCGGCGATCTGCTCCTCGCTCAGGGAAGGGTTCAGGATATAAACCGCCTCGTAGTTTGCATTGATCTTTGCCATTTTACTTGCACCTCCTTATGGACGTATGGCCCCCGACCTTATGCCGGGAGCAAGGATAGCCTGTCCGTTTGAACAGACTTTATTATTATACCGAAAAACCAGAGATTGTCAAGCACTTTCTGAAAAATCGGGGAATTTCCATTGACAAAAAAACCGCCCGGACCCTATACTACCTATTGACAGTGTTTCACAAAATAGACGTGGGGGAGGAGACCGGCCATGAACAAAAAAGACCTGTTGGACCGCTGTGCCCGCAGCGGGGAGGAGCGGGTGCTGCTGGCCCGGGTGATGGACAAGCTGGAGCTGGCCCAAAACCGGGGGGTGCCCGCCCACACGCCCTTCCTCTCCCCCGGGGAGCGGGCGGCGGTGGAGGACCTGCTGCGGCTGTGCGGGCCGACCAGAAGTTTGTTTTGGGGCGGCTACCCCGACGCCGAGCGGGCCGCCTGCGTCTTTCTCCCCGACTGGCAGGAGGCGGAGGACGTGACGGACGACCCGGAGGGTCCGGTAGCGGCGGTGGAGGGGACCTTCCCCACAAACGCCGACCTGGGCCACCGGGACGTGCTGGGGGCTCTGATGGGACTGGGTATCACCCGGGAGAAGCTGGGGGACATCCTGTTCCCGGAGAAGGGCCGCTGCCAGGTGGCCGTCCTGCGGGAGGCCCTGCCCATCCTCCTGTCCCAGTGGGAGGGGGCCGGGCGGTGGAAAATCTCCGTGGGGGAGATCCCGGTGCATGAGCTGCGCCCGGCCCAGGCCGCCGTGAAGACCATTCGGGACACGGTGGCCACCCCCCGGCTGGACGCGGTGCTGGCGGCGGGCTTCTCCCTGTCCCGGTCCAAGGCGGCGGGCTATGTGTCCGCGGGCAAAGTGGCGGTGAACCACCGGGAGTGCCTGAAGGGGGACCACCAGGTGGAGGAGGGCGACGTGCTCACCTGCCGGGGCTTGGGCAAGTGCGTGGTGAAGGAGGTGCCGGGCCAGTCCCGGAAGGGCCGCACCATGCTGGTGCTGGAGCGCTACATTTAAATTTTTATCCACAAAACCGCCGGGAACTGTGGGAAACTTTCCGGCGGGCAACGATTAGGAGGAAGAAACGATGGAACCGGAAAAGATCGCCCGGATCAACGAACTGGCCAAAAAGCGCAAGGGTCCCGAGGGCCTGACCCCGGAGGAGGAGGCCGAACGGGCCGCCCTGCACCGGGAGTATATCGACGCCCACAAGCAGCAGCTCATCGCCCATCTGGAAAACACCTATGTGCAGTATCCCGACGGGCGGAAAGTGAAGATCCAGAAGAAAAAGTAAGCAAAAAATCGTCTCCCGACGAAAAGCCGGGAGACGATTTTTTATGGGGATTTACTTGCAGAAGTTTTGCAGGATCACCGCGATCTGGGCGCGGGTGGCGGTGCCCCGGGGGGACAGAGTGTGGGTCCCGGTGCCGGAGATCAGGCCGCTGCCCACGGCCCACTTCAGAGCCTGGGGGGCCCAGGCGCTGATGGTGACGGAGTCGGTGTAGCCGGACAGGTCGGCGGTCTGGTCCGTGTCCTTGCCGCTCAGCTGGGCGTAGCGGTACAGGATGGCCGCCAGCTGCTCCCGGGTGACCGGGTCACCGGGGCCGAAGCCGCCGTTTTCATAGCCGCTGACCACGCCGTTGGCGCTGGCCCAGGCCACCGCGTCGGCGTACCAAGCGGAGGCGCTCACGTCGGGGAATGCCTTGCCGGACACGGTGGGGCTGCCCGCCAGACGCCACAGGATGGTGACCACCTGGCCGCGGGTCACCTGGCCGTCAGGCCCGAACTCCTGGGCGCTCATGCCGCTCATCAGGCCCTGGTCAAAGACATATTTCACTGCGTCGGCGTACCAGGCGCCGGCCTGTACGTCGGTGAAGGGCAGGCCGGTAGGCTGCTCCGGCGTGGTGGGCACGGTGCTGGGGGCGCTGCCGCCGTGGCCGCCGGACTCCTTGGTGTAGTCGGTGGTGAAGAACACCCGGATGTTGTCGCCGTTCTTCAGGCCATAGGCGGACATATACACGTCGGGCAGCACGCTGTTGACCCGGTACATCCAGCCGGAGTTTTCACCCTCCTCCAGCTCGGTGAGGGTCTTGTCACCGAAGGTGATGGAGGAGACATAGCCGCCCTTGTGCTGGAAGGTCAGCTTGCCCTCCCGCTGGAGCTGCTGGAGCACATCGTACACCGTGGTGCCCTCGGGCAGGTCGGACAGGGTGGTGGTGTCCATCCACAGAGCGCCGTTGCCGCTGAGGGTGAAGGTGACGGAGATGGTCTCGCTCTTGGGGGTGGAGACTTTGATGGTCTCGCTCTTGCCGTCGGAGCCGGTGACGGTCTCCTCGGTCATGTTGGCCTCGTTATAGCCCCGGACGATCAGATTAGCGGAGACGGTCTGATAATAGAGGCCCGCCAGGGTCGCATAGTCCTTATACGTGGCGGGATCGTCCACGTACAGCTTGGCGTAGCGGCCCAGGGTCTGGCTGGACAGGGCGCTGGTGATGGTGACGGCCTTGCCCTCGAACTGCCGGGTGACCAGCAGATTTTCGTGGGACACGGCGGTGGGGTTGCTGGACTGGAACAGCCGCCAGGCCTCCAGCTCCTGCCAGCCGTCCATGGCCACGGGCACGATGCCGGAGTTGGTCATCTGCTTCACGTCCCGCACCCAGACCAGCTTGCCGTCCTGCTGATAGACCTCCACAAAGGGGTCCAGGTCGCTCGTCACGTCCTGGGGATAGGCGTTGCCGTTCTTGATGCCGTCCCAGTAGTGCTCCTTCACCTGCTGCATCAGGTCCAGCTCGGCCCGGACCTCTTCGGTGGTGATGGGCTGGACCTGGAACGTAAAGGTCTTCTCAGCCAGCACGGGCATGGAGTCATAATTCCGGCCCTGGCCGCTGGGGCGGTCCAGAATGCGCACCGTCAGGGTGACGGTCCGGGCGTCCTGGCCCGGAGCGGGACGATAGACCTCCACCCGGGCGGCGTTGGCCACGTCGGGGGCCTTGATGACGTCGGGGCCACTGCTGGTGATGAGGACGGGGGTATATTTGCCGTCGAAGCCGCTGTCCTCGCCGTACTTGTCCAGCATATACCGGTTCAGGTCGCCGGTGATGGGGAACTGAATGTCGCCGGAGACGGAGTAGACCCCGTCTGCACTGGTGATAGTATCACCAGTGATATCCTTCAGGCTGTCGTCATCAAAGACAGTGTTCAGGGCGTCCTGGTACTTCTCGCCGTCGGCGCTGTGGGCCACGTTGACGGTGAAGGTCTTGTGCAGGGTGAGGGCGCTGGTCTCGTCGCTGGAGTTGGCCAGCTGGAAGGTGAAGTTGGCCGTCAGGGTGACTTTCTTCTCCGCACTGCCGCCCCGGACCACGGCCACATAGGGGTCAAACAGGGTGTCCGCCGTGGTCTGCTTCTCGGTGCTGATGGTGATGGCGGGGTCGTCGCTCTGCCAGGAGATCAGGGTCCACTTCTTGCCGTCCACCACCTTGGGCAGATCAAAGTCTTCGGTGACAGGAGCGGGCTGCTGCTCCGCGCCCTCGACTGTCGCGATCCCCTCCAGAGTGACCTTGTCCAGGATCTCCTTCGTCATGGTGTTCTTGACCTGCGTCTGGTCCCAATAGACAACAACGGGGACCGTGCGCTCGGCGGTGATGCCGTCGCGGGTGAAGGTGAAGGTCACGCTGTAAGTGCCGAACCGCTGTAAGGGGGCATTGTTGGGGTTAGCATAGAAGAAGGTGACGTCGCCATTGTCGGCAATGTTAGAACTGTTGTCCGTGGCGTTGGTCTTTTCCACGCCCTTGATAGAAACGCTGATGTCGGGGTTGTTCAGCTTGGCTTCCACCATGGTCAGCACATTGGTGTCCTTACCATAGGTGGGATAGAGGGTGTTCAGCTTCGCCGCGTCGATGGCGTTGTTCAGCTGCTCCTGGGCCCGCTGAGATTCGTCCTTGGACCAGACGGCGATTTTAAACGTGCGGTAATAATAGATGTCATCGTTTTTGCTGTAAGTAAACTTGGCTTTCAGCTCGACCTCTACTGATGGGCCGTCAGGGCAGGTCACCTTGCCGTCGTTTGTGATCACGCTGGGGTTGCTGCTGGTCCAGCCGCTGATGGTGGCCGTCATTCCGTCCTTGGTGTGAGAGGTGGGCAGGGTCAACTGCGTGTCGGCTTTGATGACAGAGGGAAGGGTGAGATCCGGGTCGTAGGCGACGGGATAGAGCTTGCCGTGGTCGGCAGAGCGGACGATAGCCTGATGGTCATTATAGGAGTGAACAGTCTTGCCGCCGCACTTCACTTCCACGCCCAGCTTATAGGCCTGGTCGTTTCCGGCAAACAGAGTGCTGTCAACGTAATAGTCTTTTTTTGTTGCGCCCTGGATAGATTCTGTTTTTCCGGCGTGGACATCATACCGATACCACTGATAGCTCAGAGGGGGGTAATTGTCATAGTCGTATTCAGCGCCGCCTAAAGTAAAGACCTGGACTGTCACATCTTGGTCAACGGCCACTTCGCCGGGCTGGGTCTTGTTGACGATGGAGACTGTGGTGACATAGGGAACAACATTGACAGTAAAATGGTCGGTGTACTCGCCAGCTGTGGCCGTGACAGTGGCCTTGCCGGGGGCGTTTGCCGTCACAATGACGGCGGCGTTGTTCTCTTTGGCATTCTCGGGGGCGGTCAGAGAAATGATGTCGCTGTCAGTGGTCCACGAGACAGTGGGTTCGTCGTCCATGTCCTTGTATTCGACGGTCAGCGTGGTCGTGGGCACAGAGCCGTCGTTGGACATGGAAAGAGCGCTGTCGCCCTTGATTAGAATTTTGGGTTCCTTGGGCACATCCGCACCGCTGGATTCCCACGCAAGGATCACGTTTCCGTTTTTGTCTTTGACGAATGCACTGCCAAGGTCATCACGGACGGAGACGATAGAATCGGTTTTGCCATTATTGATAGGAGCGGTACCGTTACCACGACCAGCCTCAGGCTGAATCCAGTAACAGTTAGAAACGGAGCTTTTAGAAGAAGTCAGATTACCGACAATACCGCCACTGCCAGCAGTTCCAGAAATCACACCGATGTTGAAACAATTTGTGATAGTTGTGCCTGCTGCGGTAGAAGCACCTAAAATGCCGCCAGCGTATTTTTTACTAGTAACGGATGCGGTATTATAACAGTTGATAATGGTCAGAGTGCCAGTATTTACCCTGCCAACAATGCCGCCAACGCCTGCCTTGGCTTTTGTGCTTGTAGAAGATACCGTACCATTGAAGGTACAACTATCAATCTTAGCGGCCCCCTGCGTCATACCAACAATACCACCTACATTGATAGAACTACCTGTAATGGTGCCGTCAACTTTCAGATTCTGAATGGTAGCATCTCCAATTATGGAAAATAGTCCGTTTCCTTTTATATTTACTGTTATTGTATGACCGTCACCATCAAAAATGCCGGTGAAATTACTTGCATGCGGAGCAGATACAGTAATATCTTTCGTCAGCTTGTATTTTCCGGCGGCAGTCATCGCAGCAAAGGTTTCGGGCGAATCGACAGTGCTCCAATCGTCTGTCTCCTCCGCTGCCCAAACCGCTGTGGGCAGCAGGCTGACGACCATGATGACGGCCATCAGCAGAGACAGTGCGCGTTTTTTCATGTTCTTCTCCTCCTTTGTTCACATACGAAAAAAGCGTCTGCACCCTGCCCATCTTGGGCAGCCGTACAGACGCAAAAGGGCGCACTATCCCCCTGGTGTCGTGTTCGGCTCCCGGTGTGGGCAGGAGCGTCCAAAACGGCCTGGGCGATCTGACTTATCTCCGCCCTGCTTGTGGCAGGGGGAGCTTCACAGTGACCCGCTCGCGGGGCTTTTCACCCCATTCTCCCATTCCGGCGCCGCCGGGATGGCCGCTTTGATCCATATTCCGTTGCCCGGGGGACATCTGGCCAGACTGCCGCCCCGAGTTACATTCTATCATAAAAAATTTGCGGCGAAAAAGCAACCCCGTTTCGGGGAAATTCTCCCGCCGGGGCGAAAATTTTGGCCGCCGTCCCTGCCGCCGCTTGACTTCTGTCCCCGATACGATATAATTTCTTACTATGGGCAAGAAGCTATATATGGAGAGAGGTACATTATGCAGAAGATCGCCATCGTGACGGACAGCAACAGCGGCATCACCCAGGCGCAGAGCAAGCAGCTGGGCGTGTGGGTGCTGCCCATGCCTTTTTATATCAACGACGAGCTGTTTTTGGAGGACATCACCCTGACCCAGGAGCAGTTTTATGACTATCTGGCCCAGGGAGCCGACGTAAAGACCAGCCAGCCCGCCCCCGGCGATGTGACTGAGCTGTGGGACACCCTGCTGAAGGACCACGACGCGGTGGTCCACATCCCCATGTCCAGCGGGCTGAGCAGCTCCTGCCAGACGGCCCAGATCCTGGCCGACGACTATGACGGGCGGGTGCAGGTGGTGAACAACCAGCGCATCTCCGTCACCCAGCTCCAGTCGGTGATGGATGCCAAGACCATGGCGGAGAAGGGCTGGACGGCTGCGGAGATCAAAGAGGAGCTGGAGCGGACCAAGTTCGACTCGGACATCTATATCACGGTGGACACCCTGAAATATCTGAAAAAGGGCGGCCGCCTCACCCCCGCCGCCGCGGCCATCGGCACGGTGCTGAACCTGAAGCCCGTGCTGCGCATCAAGGGGGAAAAGCTGGATGCCTTCTCCAAGACCCGGGGCTGGAAGGCCGCCAAAAAGGCCATGATCGAGGCCGTCCGCCACACCATGGACACCGACTTTGCCGACAGCCAGGGGCCGGAGAACCTATATGTGGCCGCCGCCTACACCGGCGATGCCGACAGTGCCCAGGAGTGGAAGCACGAGCTGGAGGAGGCATTCCCCGGCTTTGACATCTACATGGCCCCCCTGTCTCTCAGCGTGGCCTGTCACATCGGCCCGGGGGCAAGGGCTGTGACGGTGACCAAGCTGCTGCATATCGAGGACAAGCGATAAGAGATAAAAGAACAACACAACCAGGGGGACGGTTCTTCTGATTAGGCACTAATCAGAAGAACCGTCCCCCTGGTTGCAGCGCCCTGTGGGAAGAGAGGAAAGAAAAGATAGACAAACAGGCCCCATGTGGGCTATAATGCAAGAAGCATACTGGATAATTAGGCGGTTTTTGCCGCGTTCGATCTGGGCCGCGCCGGGGATCAAGGCGTTTTGACCGTTTTTGTGTCGTTGTGGAGGCTTGGATCGCGAAACTTCACACGTTTAGAGAAAAAGGAGCGTACACAAAAATGGAGATCAACGGACAGACGGTATCCCCCCAGGCGGAATACCGCCAGTTGGGCCTGTCAGACGAGCTGCTGCGGGCCATCGACAAAAAGGGCTATGTGCAGGCCACCCCGGTGCAGGCCGGGGCCATCCCCTATTTCATGGACTGGAAGGACGTCATCGCCAAGGCCCCCACGGGCACGGGCAAGACCTTCGCCTTCGGCATCCCCATGGTGGAGCACATCGACCCGGAGAACGCCGACGTCCAGGCCCTGGTGCTGGCCCCCACCCGGGAGCTGGCCATCCAGATCCAGGACGAGCTGCGGGACCTGTGCGCCTTTAAAGAGGGGGTGCGGGTGGTCTGCCTGTATGGCGGCCAGCCCATCGACCGGCAGATCAACCAGTTGAAAAAGTCCCCCCAGATCGTGGTGGCCACCCCGGGCCGCCTGATGGACCACATGAAGCGGCGCACCGTCCGCCTGGACAAGGTGCAGACCGTGGTGCTGGACGAGGCCGACCGGATGCTGGATATGGGCTTTGTCCGGGACGTGACCCACATTCTGGACACCATGCCAAAGCGGCGGAATCTGGGCATGTTCTCCGCCACCATCTCCCGAGAGGTGCTGGACATCTCCTGGGTCTATCAGCGGGACCCGGTGGAGATCACCGTCCAGGCCGACCAGGAGAACCGGCCCGACATCGCCCAGTACAGCCTTCAGGTGGACCGCAGCGAAAAGGCCGACGTGATGGCCCATCTGCTGGACATGGGGGGCTATGAGCGGGTCATCGCCTTCTGCAACACCAAGAACATGACCGACCGGCTGGCCGGTCTGCTGGACATGCGGGGCATCTCCTGCGCGGCCATCCACGGGGACATCCCCCAGGCGGTGCGGGAAAAGACCCTGCAAAAATTCCGGGAGGGCAAGATGCGGGTGCTGGTGGCCACCGACGTGGCCGCCCGGGGCCTGGACATCGACGACGTGGACGCGGTGTTCAACTATGACGTGCCCGACGAGAACGAGTATTATATCCATCGAATTGGCCGCACGGGCCGGGCCAAGCGCCACGGTGTGGCCTTCTCCCTGGTGTCCTCGGTGACGGAGAGCATCCGCCTGGACGACATCAAAAAGGCCACCGGTAGCCAGATCCGGGCCGTCCACTTCAACGACCACGGGGACCTGGTCGCCGCCAAGGCGTAACTAAATTGCCGCCAAGGCGTGATTTGAAACCAAACGGCCAGACATCATAACATAGAGACAGGGCAGTTTCTGCCCACAGTGACGGAGGTGCTGAGCATGGAACAAAAGCGGCTTTACCGAACGGAAGGAAACGACAAAATGCTGTGCGGCGTGTGCGGCGGCGTTGGGGAATACTTTAACGTGGACCCCAATCTGGTCCGGGTGGGCTGGGTGCTGCTCAGCCTGTTCACCTGCACCGTGGGCGTGGTGGCCTATGCCGCCTGCGCCCTCATCCTGCCCACCAAGAGCGAGCTGTATTAAATTTTTGGGGTTCCCTGCCCCCTGCGGGGGCGGGGAACATAAGGTCTCGTGTTCGAAAGAGACACAAAAGAGCAAAAGTAAGGAGAAAATGACCCATGGAGATTCTGCTTCGTCCCTCCGTGCCGGAGGATGTGCCCGTCCAGCGGACGCTGTGGTCCCTGTCCTTTGGCGACGAGCGGGCCTATATCAACAACTTCTATAAGAACTACTACCGGCCTGACCGGGTGCTGGTGCTGGAGGTGGAGGGGGCCGTGCGGGCCATGACCGCCTGGTTCAGCACCGTGCTGAGCATCCCCGGCAAGGACCAGATCTTCCGGGCGGCCTATCTGTATGCCGTGTGCGTCCACCCCGACTGGCGGGGCAAGGGCCTGGCCAGCAAGCTGCTGGAGGGGGCCGGGCTCTATTTCCGGGACCGGGGCATCCAGGCCGTGACCACTGTGCCCGCCAGCCAGGAGCTCCACGGCTTCTTCGCCAAGCAGGGCTTTTTCGAGTGCTTCACCCAGGACGAGCGGCAGTGGACCCCGGAGCTGGCCAAAAAGGCCCCGGAGACCCTGCCCAAGATCAAGCTGGTGAACGCGGCGGAGTATGGCGTGCTGCGGGAGGGCCTACTGTCTAAGCTGGGCCACATCGGCCTGCCCATGGACGCCCTGCTCTATCAGGCCGGGTGCTGCCGCATCGACGGCGGCGGCATGTATCTGGTGGGCGCCCCCGCCGGTCCCGCCGCCCTGTGCGCCGAGGGCACCGGGGACAAGACCCTGCTGGTCAAGGAGCTCATCGGCAGCTCCGAAGCGGTGGACCAGATCGCCGCCGTGCTGCCCCAGCTGCTGCCCAAGTTCGGCGGGACCTATCGCACCCTGGGCGACAGCGTGCCCTTCGGCATGATGAAGTGGCTCTCCCCGGAGCTGGATCAGGCCTGGGACCGGGACATCCGGGCCTATCTGGGTCTGGCATTTGACTGAGAACTTGCAAAATGCACAAAAACAGCCCTTTCAATTTGTGAAAAGGGCTGTTTTTCTCTTTCCCACAGGGGAACGGCAGACGCAAAAGGAAGAACCACAGCCATTTGCCTGTGGTGACCCCAACAAAATTTCTGATTTACACCTGGCCATTTTATGATATGATAGACACATCCGAAGAGGAAAAGGTTCCCTGAGTGCAAAATGAAAGAGAACCTTCAAAACATAAACCGACTGAAAAAATTTTTAGGAGGAACGAAGCAATGAACAAGTACATTGAGCGCGTCATTGAGGCCACCAAGGCCAAGAACTCCCACGAGCCCGAGTTTCTGCAGACCGTCGAGGAGGTCCTGACCTCTCTGGAGCCCGTCATCAACGCCCACCCCGAGTATGAGAAGGCCTGCCTGCTGGAGCGGATGGTCGAGCCCGAGCGCGCCATCGAGTTCCGCGTGACCTGGGAGGATGACAACCACGAGTGGCACGTCAACCGCGGCTACCGCGTTCAGTACAACGCGGCTCTTGGTCCCTTCAAGGGCGGCCTGCGTTTCGACCCCTCCGTTAACCTGTCCATCATCAAGTTCCTGGGCTTCGAGCAGGTCTTCAAGGACGCTATGACCGGCCTGCCCATCGGCGGCGCCAAGGGCGGTTCCGACTTCGATCCCCGCGGCCGCAGCGATGCCGAGATCATGCGTTTCTGCCAGGCCTTTATGACCGAGCTGTATCGCCACATCGGCCAGGACATCGACTGCCCCGCCGGCGACCTGGGCGTGGGCGGCCGTGAGATCGGCTACCTGTATGGCCAGTATCGCCGCATCGTCGGTGGTTCCGAGTTCGGCGCCGTGTCCGGCAAGTCCGTTGTCACCGGCGGTTCCATCCTGCGTCCCGAGGCCACCGGTTTCGGCGCTGTGTACTATCTGGTCGAGGCCCTGAAGCACGACGGCGTGGACATCAAGGGCAAGAAGATCGCCATCTCCGGCTACGGCAACGTGGGCTGGGGCATCATGAAGAAGGCCGCTGAGCTGGGCGCCGCTGTCACCTACTTCGCCGGTCCCGACGGCTATGTTCACGATCCCGACGGTGTTGTCACCGAGGAGAAGCTGAACTACATCCTGGAGATGCGCGCCAACGATCCTAAGCACTGCAAGCCCTATGCTGACAAGTTCGGCTGCGAGTTCGTTCCCAACCAGAAGTGCTGGGGCGTCAAGGACGTGGACATCTACATGCCCGCCGCCACCCAGAACGACGTCAACCTGGAGTGGGCCAAGAAGATCGCTGAGTCCGGCGTGAAGTACTACATCGAGGTCGCCAACATGCCCACCACCAATGAGGCTCTGGAGTTCCTGAAGGAGCAGAAGCACATGGTCGTGGCTCCCTCCAAGGCTGTTAACGCCTGCGGCGTGGCCGTGTCCGAGCTGGAGATGGCTCAGAACGCCGAGCGTCTGTACTGGACCGCCGAGGAAGTCGACGCCAAGATGCACGCCATCATGAAGAACATCTATCACAACTCTGTTGAGGCCGCTGAGCGCTATGGCCTGGGCTATGACCTGGTCGCCGGCGCCAACATCGTGGGCTTCCAGAAGGTTGCCGACGCTATGATGGCTCAGGGTATTTTCTAATCGAAAACCCAAATAGACCTTTCTTTCGGGGAAGCGGCAATGCCGCTTCCCCGATTTTTATGCCCATTTCCTATAGCTTTCCGCCGTGGGACATGATATAATAGCTACACTTGCGGCTGCACGGGTCATTCAGCTTACCCAGCCGCCTTTCTATGCGAATTTTTGATAAGGGAGTGGACCCTTTTGTCCAAATACGAAGCGGAAATCAAGCGCAGACGCACCTTTGCCATCATCTCTCACCCCGACGCGGGCAAGACCACCCTGACGGAGAAGTTCCTGCTGTACGGCGGAGCCATCGCCCAGGCCGGTCAGGTAAAGGGCAAGAAGAACACCCGGGCCGCCACCTCCGACTGGATGGAGATCGAAAAGCAGCGCGGCATCTCCGTCACCTCCTCGGTGATGCAGTTTCAGTATGAGGGCTTCTGCATCAACATCCTGGACACCCCCGGCCACCAGGATTTCTCCGAGGACACCTACCGCACCCTGATGGCCGCCGACTCCGCCGTGATGGTCATCGACGCGGCCAAGGGCGTGGAGGCCCAGACCCGAAAGCTGTTCAAGGTATGCGCCATGCGGGACATCCC
>ERZ856578.3260-NODE-3260-length-24748-cov-4.919136_pt1 | contig 24748 bp, 4 predicted proteins | sample MGYA00514384_ERZ856578 | MGnify/ENA primary metagenome ERZ856578 (study PRJEB29103, sample SAMN06111958) | human gut metagenome | biome: human gut; feature: ankylosing spondylitis patient; material: healthy_person | host: Homo sapiens | place: China:Hangzhou... | reverse complement strand
ACAACGAAGAAGCTGATCTTTGACAGCATCAGATTATATGCAGTAAATAAGTATAAAGGTGCAGATGGAACAGATAGCAGTGATTTGCTGACACCGAATGATACAACCACGGTTAGGGTAAAGGATGGCAAGGTGTTTGCGCCAAGAGAGAACCAGACGAGTGTGAATGCATTTGCTGTAAAAGTAGCATTCCAGCTATTTGAAGAAAACAAAACTCCGGAATTATCAGCAGATACTGTATTTACTAATGTATCTTTCAAGAGCAGTAATACGAATGTAATCCGTGTCAGCAGGCCTGTGATAAATGCAGAGACAAAACTGGCAGAGACAGTGCTGACCCTGGGAGGTCAGGCCGGAACAGCGCAGATCACCGTAACAGGAAGAGATGCATCTGGAGCAGTGAGAACTTCTGAACCGATCACCTTTATTGTAGAGAAGACGGCAACGAAGCTGAAAGCAAAGACGACAACACTGACCATCGGTCAGAGTGTCGCACTGAAGGATCTGATTGCTTATGACGTGACCGGAGTATCTGATCAGGTGGACACCAGCAATATCAATTTCGCAAGTGTGTTAACTCAGTTACTGGAGACCGGAAGCTTTGTAAGAGCAGATGGTGGTACAACTACATTAGACGCGACAAAAGATACGATGGTAACGGCAGCCGCACTGCTGAAGAATGCAAAGGGAGTTCCGGTATCAGGGGCAACAACGGCAGTAATATTTACCTTATCCTATCAGGAGGATGAAGGTGCAACTACAAATACCAGTGAGAGTAAGGCAACGATCAGGGTCAATGCCATGGCAGCACCGGCAATCAGAAGTGTGACACCGGCAGATACTTCTGCAGTGATCCAGTTTACGCCGAATGCAACCGTAAGAGAGCTGACCGGAGACAAGTATTATTATACTGTTACTGTTACGGATACGGTGACCGGAAAAGCAACGGAGCTGAGAGATCAGACAGGAGAAACAGCAGTTGGCATGTCCGCAACATTTGCAGAGGCATCTACCAGCACAGCTGCAAGACCGGCATATACCTGTACCATTGACGGATTGTCCGCCAATAAGAGGTATAATGTAACCATTTCAGCACATTATGACGCGAATATGAATGAAACAGCATTCTCTAATGTGGTTACATCCCGTGCAGCATCCTTTACGACAAAAAAACGTCTGCTGGCATCGGATGGAACCATTGATGTCAACTACATCAGTCTGACAGAATTGAATGCAAACCCGACAGCAACAGGAACCTTGGTTCCTTTTGATGAGGGACAGGTTGTAACACTGGAAAATAACGAAACCTACGTATTCATGGCACAGGTAAGCAATCTGACCCGTGTACTGGAGACCGATAAGCTGAGCTGGAGTATCTCTTCCGGTGACAGAAGTGCAGCTACGATCAAAGCAACCTCTTCTACCTTTGAGGCACAGTTGAAAGCCGTTCGGACAGGTACATTTACCGTAACTGCCAAGTCTACGGTAACGAAAGAGACACTGGCAACCTTTATGGTTCAGATCGTACCGTTCCAGTCAGGTGGAAAAGCTTCTTCTCAGGAGACGAACGAAGTATCCAGACCAGTGGCATATCTGATGACTGAGACACCGTCACCTTTTAAAGATGATGAGAAGAAAACAGCATAATACTGTAAAAGCAGCAGTATAAACGACCGCTGCCCTGTGGGATTTCCATGGGGTGGCGGTTTTTTCATATCAGACCACATTGACGATGGCTGCAAGGATATTTATAATGTAGAAAATGTAAGAAAAAGACGACGGAAACGAGAAAAAACAGATGAAAAAGAAGGCATTAAAGTTTGATAGACAGGCATGGCCATTGTTAGTGCTGGTAGGAATTGTACCCTGGATCGTAAGATTCACGGCAGAACCTGTTGCATTTTCCGGCTTGCCATGGTTTCCAGACAGAGATGTGTGGACGGATGTATTTCTAAATGGAAAAAGTATGGCGGTCACTGCACTGGGCATATGGATGGGGTGCAGTCTTCTGTACCGAAAGATGCGGGGACGCATACAGAAGCCGGGAAAAGAGTGGAATCTGCTGTTGGTGCTTGGACTGCTGGAACTGGCATCCGCACTGGCATCAACGGCTCCGGAGTACAGCCTCTTTGGAATGATCGAACAATATGAACCGGTGGGAGTATTGCTGACATATCTGGTGATCGCGCGATATGCGTATGAATATATCAGAGGGAAAGGGAGCCTGAAGCCCATACGGGGAGTGTTGACCGTATCGGTGGGAGCTTTATGCATACTGGGAATGATGCAGATATTTCAACATGATTTTTGGGAGACAGAGCTGGGAAAAAGCATTCTGATTCCGCAGACATATGCAGAACTGAGAGAAAATCTGAGGTTTCAGTTTTCCGCTGCAGGCAGGCAGCTCGTCTACATGACATTATATAACCCGGATTATGCAGGAATCTTTCTGATTATGGTGATCCCACTTCTGACTCTGTGGAGCAGAAAGGGTTCCTGGATCGTGTTGGCGGCAGCAGGAATCTGTCTGATCGGAACAGGTTCTGGAACGGCATGGCTGACAGCTGGTGTATTGCTGGTGCTGGCATATATGATGAGAGAAAAGAAGCAGAGGATACTTCCGCTCATGATGGGCTGTATATTAGTTCTGGGGGCGGTCTGGTGGAATACAGCTGGCGCAGGAAATGGAATTACGCAGCAGATTCCACTGGAAGAAGTCCGCACGGGAACGGATGCGGTATATCTTACCTATAATCAAAGATCTATCCGGTTTGGTTATACCATAGATGAAGAGACAGGAGGCGTTGTACAGGATATTACTTATGCAGAGGGAACAAAAGTACCGGTGGTCTGGGCAGATGACAGGGGAGAATGCGACCCGAAGGAGAAGGAACTTGCGGGGTTGCATTTTAAGGTATACAGCAAGGATGAGATCAATTACGTTCAGTTCCGATGTGAGGATGTGGTCTTTCGTTTTACGGACAGTCTGGATACAGGCAAATATGAGTATGTGACAATCAATGGAAAGGTGGACGGGCTAACGAATGCGGATACAGCTGCACTGCTGCCGGATACATTTTTGAATGGACGGGGATATATCTGGAATCGAACTGTTCCATTATTACGGAATCATCCGCTGCTGGGAACAGGACCAGATACATTTTTGCTTGCATTTCCACAGAATGATTATGTGGCAAAGGCAAAGCTTGGAGGTGAATTTTTCCAGACTATAACGTCCAATGCACACAGCCTTTATCTGCAGATGGCGGAGCAGACAGGCATACCATCTGTACTGTGTCTGCTGGTGTTCGCAGGAATCTATCTGGTTCAGTCATGGAAGCTATATAGAAGAAAAGCACTGACCTTTGAAGAACGTAGTGGAAGGGCAATCTTCCTGGCAGTGAGCGGTTACCTGATTGCAGGACTCTGCTGGGCTTCCAGTGTCTGTACAACCCCTTTTTTCTGGATGCTTCTGGGAATGGGTGCAGCAATAAATAAAAATATGAAAAATTTTTAGAAAATATTTACCAGAAAACGTGATATAATTTACATATAAATGCATTTTTACAGAATGGACAAAAAAGAAGGAGGTTCCAATGAAAAAGAGTAGAGTTGGCAAGAGGATTCTTGCCTGGATGCTGGTCTTTGCAATGCTTTGGCAGAGTGCCGGGGTGGAGACACTGGCTGCATCCATAACAGCTTCTGATGGAGTGGAGACTCTGACAGAGGAAGGAGAGGAGAAGGCTTCTGCGGCTGAAGATACGAATGTATCTGAGCAGCCGGCGGACAATGGTGCCGGAACGGATAATGACACCGACATCACCGATGGCGACACTGGAAGCAGTGATACGGCTGGAGATATCGGAGACACTGGGAACAGTGATCCAAGCGAAGACAAACAGCCAGGCTCGGAGGTCACAGCAGATGAAGAGAAACAGCCGGAACCGGAGATCACGCAGGACGTGACAGATGAAGTCACTTCAGATCTGTTTTCGGCAAAGTCTGAGGAAGAAGTGGAGGAGCCAGCGGTTATTTTAAACGGTATTGCCGATGGAACAACTACACAGCTTCAGACATGGACAGCGGCTGATATAGAAGGCAGGAATCCGCTGGAAGCGGCAGAGGAAGAGATCAAAAAAGGTGAATATTCTTCCTATTCCGTTGAGATTGAGCAGGATCTGACAGTCCCTGCTTATACCCAGACAGAGGATCGGAGCAACACGACGCTGTATCTTCACGGACATACACTGACCATTGAGGCGGACAATAGATCTTCCTTTGGTGCTTATACAGTGAATGTGGAAGGAATCAGCAATGACGATAAAAGAACACCGGGTACGTTGAGATTTGTTCCTGGAGCATTTGAATATTCACTAACAGTGGGATATTATTCTTCGGACAGTGAAGTGCTGAGTTGGAATGATGTTAATATAGAGGTGGCAAAGAGCGATTCTTCGTCATCGACAGAGCCTACTTTTAATGTTACAACAGCAAGAAACTATAATGTAACCTGGAATACGGTGCAATTCGTCTCATCTGAAGATGTGAAAACAGCGATTCGCGTAATGGGCGGCAGTACTTTGACTGTAAACGATGAATTGCTGGTGGTGGATACCGCTTTGGCGGCAAAAGAGGGACAACTGACTATTCATGGACGACTTCAGGCATCAGACGTTGAAGTGGGAATGCAGGCCAGCAGGGTAAGTGCAGATGAGTTGGTTATTACTGACCAGTTGGTTACATCTGGTGATCAGTCTTGGTGGAATTCCGGGGTGTCGGTCCATAAGGATGCAACGATTCCCAATATTATTGGCAGTCCCAGAGATGATGGAGAGGCCTTATATCTGCGCGCTGTGAAAACAGGGGAAGAGACAAGCTGGCCAGTATATACAATTGAAAAAATGGCGAGCTATATGAACGTGAAATTCCAGCGCCATATTGTTGATGCAGATGGAAATAAAGTAAGTGACGGCGAATACAAAGCCGGTGACCAGGTCGCCATTCTTGGCACAGATCTGATCGCTCAGATTAAATCTTCCGGCAAGGATGTCAATGACTACTTCGTGGCTGACGGAAATATTGAATTTGCACTGGATGAAGGGACAGGCAGTCTGACAGTTGTAGCAAAACCGGAAGATCAGACGAAGCTTTACTGGATCTATCAGCCGGGAGAGGATGCAGAATCCTACCAGACTGGCGTGGATACACTTGCAGAAGCAAAAGAATGGATCGCAGAGCAGCCGGAGAATGAGGCCTCTTATGTGATCCGTGTAAATACTAGTCAGGTAAATGCAGACAAGACAGTGAGTGCTGGTAAGAATGATCTGAATTACTGGGAGCAGGGACATGCAGTTCTGCTTGATCTGCAGGAACAGGTTCTGACTTTGACAGATGCGGATACAGTTATGACCACTTCGGCAACGAATGGACAGATCCGCGTGAGCAAAGCTGGATCTCTGACCGTATATCCGGATAACAGTGATATACGGTGGTCGAATCTGACTGTAAATATGAATAATCTTTCTGAAAAGCTGATCGTTGGAGAGCAGAATGTTGCTTACAGTGGCAGACTGGTTACAGAAAATGTAGAGTGGACCAACACAGGAAAACTGGCAGTGACCATGGCAGCCAATGTGGATCTGACTGGTCAGACACTGAACTGTGCAAGTCTGAAGGTGGTCGGAGAGAGCTATGAGGTCTCTGATGGAAAATTTGAGAAACAGGAAGTATCCATCGGAACCCTGAAAGTGACCGGCAATCTGGAACTGAATGGCGTACTGACCGTTCATTTTCTGGAAAATGTAGGCGGAACCCTGACGGCAGTCTCTGGTTCTACCATGACCCTTACAGAACGTGGTGTGATCAATAATCTGCTTGTAAAAGGAAGTGGAAGTGAGCTGGAAGCAGAGGAGACCTTCTACCTGCAGCTTGCATCACCAGATTGGTGGGGAACACCGGTATATGCACTTCTCATCAATGGAACAGTATCCAGATCTGGTAAGATGATCTCGCCGGTTACCTGGAGAAATGTAAAATATACAGAGAAGACCGGGGAGTGGAGTCTGAAGCCTTTTGGATGGGAAAATACGGGAAGTTCTTATCAGATTTATATGCCAAAGGTAAAGTCTGCACTAGACGGATTCTTCACATCTGATCTGTACGATGATTCTTACGATACCTATATGTGCATTGTGTGCGATAAGGTAAAATCTGGAACTGGATACGGCGTGGCAGCCACAATGTCCTGCGTCTGGGTAGAACATGACAATATGCTCCGCCGTTTTGAAACTTTTGAAAAAGCGGCAGCAAGCATCAGTAAACCGTTGACTTCAGGCGGCTTTGGAAACGATAAGGGAGCATATACTTTTGTAATGCTTAGTGTAGATAAGCTGTGGAATAATGTCACACTGCCAGCCTGTGTAACTGACCTGTCGATTATAGCATATGAAGATGAACAGAAAAATCTGGGAAATGGATATGCAGGCAAATTTGATCTGGGGTATGGAGGCAAGCATACGCTGAAGACAACAGCCTCTACGATTTACATCAGTCCATTTGTAGATATCAGAAATGGAACACTGGAGGCTCCGAGTGCAACAGAAATCAGTATAGACAGATTCAGCGAGTATAAGCTGGAAGGCGGTTATGATGAACAGTGGACTGGAAAAGGTGATGACCTGACCATCAATGCTCCCAATGCAGCATTTTATGCCAATGCGATCACCTGGTCAGAAGTCAAGCATCAGAAAACAGAGAATGCTGTATTTGACATGTCTGAGGCTACATTGAATGTGGCATCTCTGGTGAGCAGAGGCTCAACTGAGGCAGGAACCTACATCTCTGGTGATAAACTGGAAGTACAGTTCAAGAAGCTGACCCTCAACAGCGGAAGCACCTCCTTTGATGGCAAGGTAACGATTCCGACACTTGCACAGCAAGGTGGAAGTGTCAACGTGGAGTCAGGCGCAACTGTAGATGTAACCACATGGAATGTAACGAAAGCTGTTGCAAAAGATGCCATCAGCGGTTATGAGACCATTTATAATGACGGCGGACAGGTAAAGATCGATACCCTGAACATGACAGCAGGAACTCTATATAATGGTGGAGCATCCATTACTGTCTCCACAGTAAAACGGCTGAAGAAGCTGGTAAATGATGACCAGGCAGTCTTCCATGTACATAATTATGCATCAGTAAATGGTGATGCGGTATGGCTGAATGACGAATCCTTATTTGCAGTGGATTCGCAGTATATGGGTGAAGGTGAGACCGATCAGCCGGGAACGGTTGTACTTTATGGAATGAGGATAGCAGGAACACCTGTGCTCCAGAAGTCTTTAAGTGACACGTTGACGATCAATGGAACACCGGTACAGGCAGATGAAGAGAGCCGCTGTACCGTGAAGATCAATGAACCGGACAAGACGGCAGATGCACTGCTTAAGCAGGTGGCATTTAACACCAGCATGACCAGTGGATTCCCACTGGAGATGTTCAATGTCACAGCAGTACTTCGGGATGAAGCTAACCCGGATGCTGCAAGAGAATATGATGAATTTATGTTGCAGCAGAATGGCAGACAGCTTCTGATTGCGAAAGCACTGTTTGTAGTTACGCAGATAGGAATTAAAGAAGATCAGCCAATCGGAACTTATGCAAACTGGCAGCAGGTAGTAGCTGCTATCAACAGCATCAATGATGCGAAAAATAAGTATCAGATCCAGGTGTTGGATGACACGGTGACGATTGATGGAACATTTACCGTTCCGTCCAAAGCGACAAGTCTGGAATTCTATTATGAGAGTGCGGAAGAACATGAGCTGTGTACACTGACCTGGTATGGAAATGTAAGCCTTCCAACCAATGTGACATTCCAGAATTTCTGGTTGACGCCGAAAGCAACAGCAAAAGAAGGTGCAGCTCCAGCGAGCGTTGCATTGAACCGGAATACATTCTATCTGGAAAATTCCGGCGGTGTATTTACCAATGTAACAGGATCCGCCAATTCGGTATGGCAGATTGTAACAGGAGATAGCACAGTACTTCCGTCTGAGGCCAGTGCGTGGGTGGAAGCCAGAGGCTCTGTCAGCGGCATTGCACATCTGATTTTGTCTGGTAAGACGGATAATACTCCAACCCTGCAGGTTACCAATAATGTGACCGCAACAAAGCTGACAATGAATGATGCAGCATGGTTAAAGACTGTGGGCGTCAGAAATACCAGAAACCAGCAGATGACCTCCGGTAAGATCGCAGTAACCAACCTGACCACAAATGGAGAGAATAATAAGATCTCCTATCCGGGAGAAAATACAGCATCCATGCTGTATGCGACCGGCAAGGTTGACAGTGACGAGAAGTATGGAACCGTGGAGGGTAAATATTATCTCTCCTGCGCGATTACCGTTGATACTAAGGGAATCTACAATACGAAGACCGCAGATTACCAACTGTTGAGTGCCAAAAATGCACCGGCATCCTGGTTCGTAACAGAGAACGAGATGGGTGAGAAGCAGTGGACAGAAAAATCTGGTGAATGGGTTATTATCGCAAGAACGGCCGCACCTTCAGTTGCACTGAATTATGGTTCTTATAATGAGGATGGTAATGAAGGTAATATCTATGGCTATTTTGGAACGGTTAAAGAAGCCTTCAGCCAGATTCAGTTTTTGAATGATCCGACGGCGGATTATGTGATTTCCATTTTGGGTGGCAGTGCGACAAATGTGAATGAGAACCTTGGATTCCCTACAAAAGTTCACCGGCTGTATGTAGTAAATGAGACAGAGAGTTCAATAAAATTCAGTTTTAAGAATCTGATTGAGCTGAACAGCAATACCACGTTTGTGGATCTTGATTTTGCATCACAGGTTTCCGGTGGAAGCATCAAGGTGAAAAATTATGAACTGGAACTGGATAGCTGTTTGATTCCAGAGGGCAGCAAGATCACTGGTATCAGTGGAAACGGAAAAGGTCAGGTAACTGTACGTAATTCCGTATCTGAAACTGGAAAGAATGAAAATGGAACAAATGCAACATGTAATTTTACCGTAAATGGAAACATCAGCGGACTGAGTGTATTGAAAGTTCAGAGTGACTACGACGATGGTGCGGGATTATATGTAACAGGCAATGTGACTGCAACTACTTTGTCGCTTGCTTCCAATGAGAAGGTAAAGAGAGCGTCTGCAGTACTGAAAGTAGACGGCAAGCTGTCTGTTACGGATGTAGTTACAGCAGATAAAAATTGTTCCGTACAGGCATCTGTGACGCTGACCAGAAATACAAGGAGTACAGACAAAGAGATCACCCGTGTGACACCGAACTTTATCATCAATGGAACGGTCAAGGGAGATCCGCTGAAACTGTCAGTGGTAGAAATGGTGAAGACAGGAACCACATTGACGGCACAGGAAGTACTATTTAAGGATCAGCTGAATGAAGAAGCACCTCTGACTGGCTATGTATGGGGTAGCACTTATAAGACGGTCAATGACAATCAGGAGACTGTCTATAAGAATATTCCGCTTGTGCTGGCGAAGAAGACAGCAGCAGCCAAGATTGTCCTGAATACAACAGACAGTGATGTGCAGAAGGGCATGCTCTATAAGTCTGGCGGTTATATTAACTATATGAGCACCACGGACTACGCCATCGAGCTGACATACAAGACCACTGACAGTGATGGTACGAAGGCAGACCAGCAGACCCCGTGTCTGACCTGGGCGGATGCAGTGACGGAGATCAATAATCAGGCAGCAGGCAACAGCAATGCGAAGAATACAGAGTATACGATCATTCTGAAGACCGATCTGGGAAGTGCAGAAGCAGAGAAGACAGCACCGATCAGTCTGCTGCTTCCGGGAAGAAATGCTGCAGCCAATGTCATTGTGACATCCGAAGGTGATGCAAAGAACATTTACTATCAGGGAAATATCACTGCCAACACAGGACTCACTCTGAAAAATGTAAATCTGAACAGCAAAGTTAGGGTAAATGGAACCTGGACTAATGTTATATTTGACGGAGATCCGAAGACATGCGTAAAACCGGTTACACTGACTGTGGCAGGTGCATATACCCTGAATCTGGGTGACAATGTGACCTTCAATTCGCCGCTGATCCTCAAAGGAAACAATGCGGCAACTCTGAAGCTGACAGCAGTTACCGGAAAGACACTTAAGACAGTCGGAAACCGCAGTGAAGAAAATACAGGAGCAACTGAGGGCAACCTGATCTATGGTTCTGTGACAGGATTCACTTATGTGGATCTGAACACAGATAAAAACACAAATGGTGAAGACGCAGATGGAAAGCTCTATGTAGAGAAATATGTGACCGGTAAAGACAGAAAAGGCAACTGGATCTACACAGATGGCGCGTTTACAGTAGTGAAAGATCTGACACTTAGAAATGCACAGCTCAAAGCAGCAGCCGTGACAGTCAGTGGCAATGTGACCATGACAGATTCTCAGATAGAAGCAGATGGCGTATTTACATTCAATAAAGATCTGACCTATACAGGATCCAAGAATGCACTGACCACCATCCGCAAGAGTGCCGCAGATCTGACACCTTACCTGACCATCAAAGGAAACGTAGTAAATGATACGAATACAACGATTACAGTCAAGGTGCTGAACAGCGATGGAACCATTCCGACGCTGGCAGTGATGGGCGACACATTTACTGCGGCACAGAAGATCGCATGCAGACGTCTTCTGGTTGCACCGAAGGCGGATATCAGTCTCTTCGTACCGGACAGCGCAAACCTGAAAGAAGAAAATACGAATCCATATGATATTGACGAGAAAACTGGTTATATCTTCTTCCGCGACAAGAGCGGCTATGTAAATATCTATTATGCAGATGAAGTGCAGGCGGCTGTATATGTGGAAGATGCGGCTAGTGCAGATGAAGAATTGCTTGGTTACTATGTGACCTGGGCAGATGCAGTGGCAGCAGTCAATGCTTACAAGAGCAACAATCTTGCAAGTGAGACCATCCGTATTGTGCTGTGTAAGGATTTGGGAGAAGCATTGCAGCCGGCAAATCTGACGCTGCCGTCAACCAAAGCAACAGTGGAAGTAGCAGCATATGGAGACAGTACTCAAATCTATTATAACAACAATATTTCTCTACGTGCTAATACGGTGTTCAGGGGAATTACGCTGGCACCAACTGTTGTGAAAACAGTGAATAGTACGAAAGAGAAAGTAGCATATGGTATATCCAAGGATATTGCAGTGGGAAGTTATAGCCTTACGATGAACGATGTTGTTGTCAGCGGAGTCGATGACAATGCATCAATTGGAAGTATCACAGGAGCCGGTTCAAAGACAGCAGAGTATGAGTTCACTGGTAAGAATACTAGTTATGATCTGACTGGTAAGCTGACGATCACAAATGGAACTATTTATATTGATGAAGATGTTGTGGTTCAGGCGGCAGGGGCAGTGAGTGTACCAACACTTGTATTATGCGCAGGAACAGACGCAGGAGCAGAGCTGGACGGAAAATCTGCCATGAAGATCGGTGATATTGTTTATGCAACCAGTAATGAAGGAACGAACCCGCCGACGATTGGAACATGGAGAACCGTGGAGCAAGAGGGTCGGGATCAGTCGCAGTTTACACTCACAGGCGGTGTATATGCTGGATTTGATGAAACCGGCAAACCGGCAGGCACCACTAAAGGTACGATCACGCTGGCAGTTCATGAGAATGACAGCAAAAATCCACGTTTGATAAATGCTGGTGATTACGAACTTATTTATGAGCGTACAGGCGACAGCAATGTGCAACTTCCCGTTCCGGATACGAAGAAACTGGCGGACATTCCGAAAGAATATCTGTCACATTTTAAGGTGGGATATAACAATACTGACAACACAAAATATCATCTGGTGAAATATGCAGGCGGTGTATATCTGGGAACAGACAGCCTTAAATCGTATGAGGTGGAACTTGATCATGCCGATGAATCTACGACCTGTCTGGATCTGAACCAGGCGGCGACGGAGATCGCGAATCTGGCAGCACTGACGGATACATATACAGTTGTGGTTCCGACCGAATTGACAGATACCTGCATTACAGATGCTACGGCTGCCAGCTCGCTGGTGCTTCCGAAAGCAAATAAGGCGGCAAGTGTAGTCTACACCAATAAGATCCAGAGATCAGAGATCAGATTCCTGGCAGCAGACGGAATGAAACCGGCAGGCATCGTTACATTTGAAAATTTTGTCTTTGATCCGGTAGTGATTAAGAATAATAAAGTGAATGTGGCAAATCCGGAGATGACCATGTCCGCATCAACCGTGCCAGTGAACGGAAAGAAGATTTCCGTATCTGGTGTGACACTGAAGAATTGTTCCTTTAAAAATGCACAGACATTATTTACTTCCGTCACGGGTGTCCGAAATGTGGGCAGTACCATGACCATGGATGGATGCAAGATTGGTGTACTGGGCACCATGCAGTATGTAAATGATCTGGATATTCTCAATGGTACAGATCTGACAACACTGGGAACTGTCAGTGTGAATGCAGTTACGATGGAAGATACGGATGCAAAAGCATCTACCTGGAATGCATGGGGAACGACCACGATCAGCACAAGCCTGGTATCAGAGATGCAGAATATGGGAAGCTACATCGGAACCCGCAGAGTAGATGCGAAGACTGGAAAATCTGCCTTTACAGTGAACGGTTCGGCATCCACAGGTAAGGACCAGCGGATCTGGATCAAAGTAATGAAGGATACGACCACGCAGGCGGATGTGCTGAATGCATATAAAACAGGAACACTCACACCAGCAGCATTGTACCGGGGAGGCTCTTCGGCCGATCCGACTGAGACTTATAAAGATATCTCGCTGCTGGCAGCACCGAAGGCGGACGCAGGTATTTTCCGCGCGCACTATTATCAGACAGCATCGGCTGATGTATTAGCAAATCTCATCAGCTACAAGGATCTGAACTACAATGTGAAGAACGGTGACAAGCGTGAGATGGCCGTAGAGATCACTCGTGAGAGTGACGGAAAGTCTGATGCAACAACCTATGCGAAGACATTTTCACAGGCAGTTACCATGATCAACCATGCAGGAACAGGTGTGAAAGCAGCAGATTATGATGCATATACCATCACGATCCTGACTGCCAATGCGGAACAGGAAAATGGACAGCCGCTGGTGAAGACGGCACAGACCAGCAATCAGGCACCGGCATATGGTGCACTGACACTGCCGACTTATGCAAAAGCAGTTACCATCAAGAGCGATAGTACAAGGACTGTACCGGTACTGAAGTTTACTGGTGCGGTTACACCACGATGTGACACGACATTTGACGGTGTGAAGCTGGTAGCAGGAACAGTCAGGGGTGGAAAATGGCAAACTGCAAAAGAGCAGGCACCGACCATCTCCATGAGTAATACCAGATGGACATTGACCTTGCCGAAAGAGACCGATACCTATACATCAATTACAGCACCGCAGGGACAGATCGTGATTCCGGCAGGCGCAGATGTGACGGTGAATGGAGCAGTATCTGCCAAGACCCTGAACCTTGCAGGAAGCTTGTGCGTAAAGGGTAACCTGACAGCAACCACACTGGTGGCAGCTTCCAAAGATGCAGCAGTGACTGGCGAAAAAGTCATGACTTTCACAGACCTGACCAAGCAGGCAGATGATGCAGCCCTGAAGTTGACAACCTATCGAACAGCAAGACCTGCGAATAAGATATCCAGAACCCAGTTGACCATCAACGGGGAGATCACAGTACCGACCAGCATTCAGATGATGGTCTATGATCAGAAGAAGATCAATGAAAAGCTGGAAGATACCCATGCATTTGGCATGAATGACATGAAGGATTATGAGCTTGGAGTAAATGGAAAACCAACAGAAAATGTAAAACTGGCGGTGATCCCGAAGGCATCTCTTGCAGATGTGACTCTGCTGGTGGAGGATTCAGATACTTTCTATGCGAAGAACCTGCCGCTGTGGAAATATGAGAAAGGCATGTATCTGGCAGAATCTAAATATGCAGTCAACAATGGTGGACTTCCCATCATTGTGACTGCGCAGGAAGATGGAACATCGGTTTATGAAGCGTCCTTTATGAACTGGGCACAGGCAGTCAAAGAGATCGATGTGATCGCAAAGAAGGCGAGAACATACACCATCACGCTGACAGAGAATGCAGGGGACAATGGTACGATCGGAACGCTGACCATGCCTGCACAGGCATCAAAACTGACCGTGAAATCCAATGATGACCATGGACGGTATGTGTTCTTTACCGGTACAGCGATCACGCTCCGCTGCCCGACGGAATTTGACCGGATCGGACTGATCGGAGTGCTTAGAAAAGCAAGTGGAAAGACCGTATGGTATGAGAATCGTGCATACACCTTAAATGCCGGTAATTATGATCTGACCATGAAAAACATGCTGGAAAGTGGAAACTTTGAATATAAAGCAAATCAGGGCAACACATACGCATATCTGTCAGCAATACCGTCAAGAATCAGTGGTGGCGCTAAGAGCACGCTGACCTGGGAGATGACCACCAACTGGAGCAACGGAGATGATTTTTATTATGTTGACAACATGCAGACTCAGCCTGCGGAACAGATCACAGGATTTGGAACTGTGGATCTGAAGCTGTCTGACAAGTTTGATCATAAAGTCGGAAGCACCGTTGTGCCGGTCAGCTCCAAAGAGGCGATTCTCTCTGTTCCAAAAGGAATCAGTGGAATCAGTAGCCTGAAGCTGAACGAAGGTGTGACACTAAATGTGACCGCAGGAAATGTGGCGGTAAAAGATGCACAGATCAATGGTTATGTGAAGACCAGAAATTACACTTCCACAGGTACGACGACCATGCACCTTGGCGTGATCAATGCAGGCATGTGGGTGAAAAATACGGTAACTGGTGCAGTAAGAATGAATCAGGTGAAACTGGAGACCATGGATAATCAGATCATCGGCCGGAAGAACAGGAGCAACGTATCACAGATCGTGATCACCGGAGCAGTTACGAAGACTGAGAATTTTGATAAAAATGCAACATCTGAGGATGTGGCAGTCCATGCACCGATCATTATCTGCCTGACAGAATATGCAAGAAATTCCAAGGCACAACTTGTCAATGGAATGGTTCTTCTGCAGGCTCCGAAGGTGACGCAGGAGCAGGCAAATGAAATATTTGCACCGAAGTACAGCAGATATGATGCTGAGTCAGGTGCCCATATCTCTGGAATGGGAACCGTGCCAGATGGAGCAAAAGTAATGATGTTAAAGCCTGTCAGAACCAATAACCTGACATGGAATATGACCCTTTAAATGTAAATGAAATACAGTCTGCAGGCGGCGGATAACAAAGCCGCCTGCATATCTGTAAGTGGATCTGCCGAATGATTAAGATTCATTTACAGATATACAGCAAAATGACAGAAAGCATAGAATAGAACAGAAGACAAGAGGAGGAAATACGAGTGAGATCCAGAAGAATACTGGCATTGATGCTGGCGGCATTCATGATGATCAGTCAGGTACAGCCCGTGTATGCGACGGCAGTCACTCCGTATAAGACGGAAGAAGGAGCGGCAGGCATTGATACGAACATCGCGCAGACAGACGTGGAAAATGATACGAATACCGTGCAGGCAAGCGTGGAAAATAATACGGATGGAGAAGAGAACAGCACGCTGACGGAGGACGTGGACGAGACAGAAGAAACAGAAGCTGAAAAGCAGAAAAAGACTGAAGTAGAAGCAGCGGAGAAGACTGAGGATAGAAAAAAGTCCGGTAATGTGAAGATCGATGACGTATGGGAATATTATACGACCGATCTTGACTATGATCTGGACGAAGTGGCTGTGTATGCTGCTGACGAGGAGGCTTCTGAGTGGCAGGGCTCATTTGGAGCGCAGCTGGATACGCTGGCAAAAGAGTGTTATGACAGCATGAAACAGGCATTTATAAGTGAAGGATATGAGGCGGAAGTACCGATTGCCCGGTTGAAGACCGTAGTGACTCTGAAAGAACCTATAACATTTGAGGCATCTGTAGTAAATGGACAATTTCAGCAGAATGAAGCATCTACAGCGGCCTTTAACAAGCTATTTCAGGCAGTCAGACAGGCATATCTGGCATTGTATAGTGATTACCCGGAGATTTACTGGTCATACGCATACAGCTTTGGAGTGACGTCAGATCTGAATGATATAAAAACTTCAGATGGAGAAAACTGGACGGGATATCTGTATGGCGTAGAGTTTACTGTGACAAAGCAGTATTATGATGGCTGTGTCACAGGAGAAGCAAACGATCCTACATTGCTGGCATATAAAGCGCAGGTAGAGAAGATCGTAGATGAAGCAAAAAAAGATACAGACGGCAGTGCGTATGCGCTGGCAAAATATTTTCATGATTATTTGTGCAAAGAACTGACATATAATTACGGTTCTCTGACAACCGGTGATCTGTATCCGCATACATCTGTTACGGCATTCGTTGGCTATGGGGATAAAAAAGAAAAGAGCGCTGTATGTGAAGGCTATGCAAAGGCGTTTAAAGTGTTGTGTGATAAGGTCGGGATTCCTTGTGTGCTGGTCAGCGGACAGGGAGTTACCTCCAGTGGCGCAGGTGCCCATATGTGGAACTATGTGCAGATGGAGGATAAACAGTGGTATCTGGTAGATGCCACATGGGATGATCAGGACTCCTCTCTTTATTACACATATTTTCTGGCCGGGAATAGTACCAAAGGTTTTAATACGACTGTAGGAGAGGAACATATTGCAGAGCCTATATCCAATAATTCCGACAGCGGTCAGGATCTTGGTATCACATTTGCATATCCTGTTCTCGCAGAAGATGCGTATGAATATGATCCAAAGACACCACTCACAGACGAAAAGGTAAGTATCATCTGCACAGAAGAATATCCGTGGACAGGATCTGCCATCACACCGGTGTTTACAGTGAAGTATGACGGTACAGAGCTGGAAGCAGGTATAGATTATACTATAGCGTATAGAAATACTGCCGGAGAGAATATTGACGAGATTCAGAATGCAGGAACCTATGAGCTGGTGTTCACAGGAACGGGAAGTTACACAGGAGAGATCGTTAAGACCATACATGTGACAAGAGATCTGAGCAGTCTGGATATTACAACAGATTCGGAGCAGATGTACACAGGTTCGGCAATCACACCGGAGATTATTGTTCGTGAGGCTGATACAGAGAAACTGTTGAAAGAATACACAGATTATGAGATCTACTATCAGAACCAGTCCGGACAGACGATTGCTGAGATTAAACATATTGGAAACTATAAAGTTGTGGTCAAGGGAATCGGCGATTACACTGGAAGCAAGGAGCTGTCCGTACATGTGGTAAGATCCGTGGAGGATCTGAATATTTCTCTGACAGAATCTCATGATTATACAGGCAGTGCCATTGATCCGCAGTTATCAGTCACAGAGCCGGAGACGGGAGATAAACTGCAGAAAGATACCGATTATACAGTTATCTATAAAAATGCAGCAGGAGAGGCAGTTCCTGTAATTCAGGAAGCAGGCAGCTATACGGTTGTGATCACAGGTACAGGCGATTACACAGGAGAAGTGACCAGAACGATCTATGTGATCCGTCCTGGAGACATCAGCCAGCTGACTGTGAGCGGACTTGATCCGGTGACATTTACGGGAAAAGCTGTTAAAACGGAATTTGCGATTCAGAATGAGACTTATACACTGGAAGAAGGAATCGATTATACCGTAGAATATTCTTCCAATCTGCACGCAGGAACGGGTAGAATCAAAGTAACCGGTATCGGATCATATTCAGGGAAGAGGGAGCTTACATTCCGGATTCTCCCGGCGGATATGGGAGAGGCCTATGAAGCCGGAAATGCAAACATTGATTATACATCCTTGTATGCATGGACCGGGGAAGCTGTAAATGTAGAACCCTATGCAGTGGCTGTGAATGGAACCTTCCTTTTAAAGGGAAGAGATTACCGAGTGGAATATACAGATGCCAGCGGAACTGTGACAGCATATGTCAAAGATGCAGGCGGCTATACAATGATCCTGGAAGGAATCAATGACTACACAGGAGCTATTGAACTGCCGGTGAAAGTGACCAAAGACATGGCATTGTCTGATGTGACAGTCAGCGTAATTCCCCTGCAGACCTACACCGGAATGGAGATCTGTCCGGGCGTGAAGCTTATCAATCCAAAGACCAAAGCAGTTCTGAAGGAAGGAACTCATTATACCGTCCGCTATGAGGAAAATGTAAATGCAGGAACTGCGCTGATGACGGTGGATGCCATAGAAGGAAAGGGATATACGGGAAGGATCCAGATCCCATTCATGATCGTACCGCGTAATATTTCCCAGGTATCGATCCAGGGCATCAGTTCTTCTTACAATTACACAGGAAGTCCGATCACACCGGCACCTATATTGAAGCTGGGAGATGTGGTGCTGACAGAAGACGTAGATTATAGACTGTCTTATGAGGCGAACCAGACTACCGGAACTGCAAAGCTGAAGATCACAGGTCTGGGAAATTATACCGGAACAATGGCAACTACATTTTCCATCAGCAAGACCAATATGGATCTTGTGGAGATTGATCTGGATCTGACCAATGTATCCGCAGGCGGCTGCCCGACCGTGCAGGTGACATGGAACGGAAATGTTCTGAAGAAAAAGACAGATTATACGGTGACGTACACGAAAAGTACCGATCAGAGAACCGGAACTGTGATCGTTCGCGGAAAAGGAAATTATACAGGTGAAGTCAGAAGAAATTATGCGATCCCACGGATTCCGATCCATGAAGAAGATATTTCCTTTGCAGGAACCTGGTATTATACAGGCAGACTGATTGCGGCAGCGCCCACAAAGGTTATTGTAAATGGAAAACAACTGAACCGGGGCGTGGATTATACCATTCACTATGAGGACGGCGAAGGTAATGAGACCATGCAGGTCAGAGAACCGGGAAGTTATAAGCTGGTAGTAGAAGGTCAGAAAAATTATCAGGGAACTGTAAAACTGTCCTTCAAGGTCACGAAAGACAGACTGCTGGGGCGTATGAATGTCTCTTCTGTGAAAGTCCAGACCTACAGTGGGCAGCCGTTGACACCGGAGATCACAGTGACAGATTCAGGCGAAGATCTGATATCCAATTTGCTTGGGTTAAAAGGAACAGAACTGAAAGCAGGAATAGACTACACAATAGAATATAAGAACAATACCAATGTAGGAACCGCATCGATCCATCTGACTGCTGTGGAAGGAAGTGGTTATGCAGGAGAGCGAACTATCCAGTTCCAGATCGTTCCTATGGATATCAATGATGTATCAGTGGCTGTGACGCTTCCGCAGAATGGAATGATCAACTATGATGGAATGCCCTGTACACCGGAGCCGACGGTTACAATGACGACAGCAGCTGCGGACAGTCAGACAGGAAATGTTCAGACTTTGAGCAAGGGCACAGACTACACTGTTGCCTGGTATGACAATGAGAAGATGGGTAGGGCTTACATGGTCATCAAAGGAACTGGCAATTATACCGGAAGCAGGATCGTCAATTTTGAAATCGTCAAAAACACACTGACGCCTGCAGTGACCTGTAAACTTGATCGGGATTCCTACATTTACACAGGAGAAGCCATCTGCCCGGAGATCACATTGACGGATGTCAGTACTGGAAAAGCTTTGACAGAAGGATCAGATTACCGGGTATCTTATGAAGAGAATATAAATGCCGGAGAGGCATCTATCATTGTGTATGGAATCAGTGGAAGCGGATATTCCGGCATGTATACCCAGAACTTTACGATTGCTCCTAAAGCGGTAGACACGGACGATATCACAGTTACACTGGAGAACAGTGCTTCTGATGCAGCAGAGCCGCTGCAGGCAACCGTTATGGACGGTGAGAAGATCCTTGAAGAAGGAACGGACTATACGATTTCTTACGAAAAGACGGAAGATGAGATAAGGGCTGAGATTATCGGTCAGGGAAATTATGGTGGAAGCAGAACAGAGATCTTGCAGCGAATCCATCTGAATGACAATGCGCTGGTAGATTATACACTGGAATATTACGAGACCTTATATACAGGCTCCAATCTTACACCGGCTACCTTTGTGACACTGGATGGAGAACTCCTGCAGGCGGGCGTAGACTACTCAATCTCCTATGCAAACAATCGAATGGCAGATACAGATGGCACCCCGGCCACTGTTACGATTCAGGGGCGCGGAGCTTACACCGGATCGCTGACCAGAACCTTTGAGATTCAGCAGGTAGATATTAACCGAGCTTCCGTGGGAAGTATTTCCACTTGCACATACTGGCAGGTGGCAAACGCAAGCGTGAATCTGACCTACCATGGAAAACATCTGCAGGTGAACCGAGATTATACAGTTTCCTATGATGACGAGATCAGGATCGGAACCAATAAGGTAACTCTGGATGGAAAAGGAAATTATAAAGGCCAGATCGTACTGGATCTGAAAGTAACCTATCCAACAAGCGACAGACTGAAGTTAACCGACTGTACCATGACAGCCGATGATAAGGAAGCCGGGACAGTGACTGTTCAGATAACTGCGGCAGACAACGGAAAATTTGCAAACCTTATGGATGTAACGCAGATCTACATGCAGGTTCCGGGAGCAGATGGCAAAAATGTCTGGGCAAAAGCGACGATCGACGCAGAGGCAAAGACACTGACTGCCACATTCCCGGCCGATGCACACCGCAGAAGCAATGTGATGAGTAAGTATGTGCTTGCAATTCCGGCAGAAAACAGCACCGGATATCAGCAGATCACCAGCAACAGCATGTATGTGAACAATCCGGGTGAGTATGCAGAGACAACGAGAAATTACTTTGGTTTTTATCAGGGAAAAGTGGATTCCAAAAAAGGAATGCAGGGTGTGGAAGACACAGATACCAAGGATCTTGGAGTGAATGCAGTTCTGATCAACATCAATCTGAATGAACTGATCAAAACCAGTACCAATGTGAGAAGATTTGGCTCTGCCAGCTATCGGCCATACACTTACAAGGGAAAGACCTACTATTTCCAGGATATGGTGAAATACCGGAAGACAATCTATGAATTGAACCGACGGGTGGATACCAAAGATCTGGAACCGGATGAAAATGATCCTACCAAACTGAAAGATCCGACCAAATATGGTAACTGGACTAAAAATGTAACGGTCGATCTTCTGATGAAATGGGATCCGGAACTTCAGTATCTGATCTATCCGGCCGGAAGAGTGGCAGGCAAGAATGATTATGCATTAAATATGTCAGAGGCTTCAGCGAGAGCTACACTGGAAGCACTGTTCAGTTATATCACAGAGTCTCTGGGAGGAACCAGAGGAACCGACGAAGGCGGCTGGTTTGAGGGAGACGGCAGCAAGAGTCCGCAGAATTTCCGTGTAAGTAACTGGGTACTTGGCAATGAGGTGAATGCCTGCAAGGAATGGAACTTTGCCGGAAATGTATCAACGCAGGAGTGTGCGGATAACTATGCGAGAGCTTTTCAGGTTCTGTATCAGGCGGTGAAAAAATCGGACAGAAATGCCAGAGTCTTTATTTCGCTGGATCATACCTGGACTGCATGGACCAGTGATGGACATCCGGGAAAAGAGTATCTGGATCGCTTTGCTTATTATATGCATGCAACAGAGCCGCAGATGGAATGGCATGTGGACTATCATCCTTACTCCAATCCTTTGTATCGAAATGATTTCTGGAACGACTGGAGCAGCACTTCGGGATCTGAGTATACCTCGTATATTTCCATGAACAACCTGTGGGTGCTGACCAATTATCTGAAGAAGATCGAGAGCAGATATGGCATCAAAAATACGGATGATGATGGCAATCCAGACCCAACTGGTGGAATCCGTGTAATCCTGGGAGAACAGGGATATATTGCGGCTAACAGTAGTCAGGAAGGTTCCCAGGCAGCTGCAACTGCTTACGAATTCTATCTTGCATCTGCCAATACAAAAGTAGATGCGATCATGAACCGTGCATACCTTGATGATTCCGCAGAAGGCATCATGACACTGGGACTTCGCTATAACTGGAGCGCGAAGAACCATCCGGCAAAAAAGGCATATAGTGTTGTGAAACATATGGATGATCCGGATGCACTGACGAATGCGACTGTCAACCAGTATGCCCGTTATGTCAGAAGCGGGGCTTCTAAGTGGACAAATATATTGTCAGGATTGAAGACTGAGACTTTCTATCGACCATAGAGAACATATTTGCCAATTGCAATAAGGCACTTTCATTGCTATAATGAGAGTGTCTTATTTTACGAAAACTGATAAATATGCAGAGGGCATTATGTATAGAAAACGAAATCAATTAATGGAAATATGTATCTGCCTGGCGGATGCTGTGATGGTACTTGTAAGCCTTGTGATTGCGGGCTTGCTGCGGTACAGGACGTTTCATACTCTGATGGTTGCAGAAGAGATGGATCGACTGATCAGTGTATTATTGGTATTGCATGTGGCAGCATTTTATTTCCTGAAAGCATACGATGGATTTTTTCGAAGAGGACGTTATAAAGAACTATTCTTCTCGGTGAAATATAATGTAATCATGATTGCAGCAAGCACACTTTTAAGCTTCAGTATGAAAGCGGATATATTCACTTCCCGTCTGGTGATGGGATATTTCTTTGTATGCAATACCATTCTTGTCTGGATCATGCATCTGGTGATCCGCAACTGGAGCCGCGTATTTGGATGGCGGAAGGGAAAAGAAAAGAGTCTGCTGATTGTGTCAGATGGCAAACAGCTGGAATCCATTGTAAAGCGGTTCCAGCGTTCCAAGGAAACCCTGTGGAATGTGGCAGGAGCAGTCGTACTGGGAGAACTGCCGGATACCACGAAGCAGTTCCTTGTAGAGCAGGAAATCCCGATGCTGTCCTGCGAGGAAGAGGCATATCTGGATTATGCGACAACCCATGTGGTAGACGAAGTCTTTATCCATGTGGATGCCATTCAGAAGCAGGAAGATTTTCTGAAGAAAATGATCCTGGAATTTGAAAAAATGGGTGTTGTAGTGGCACTGAATCTGGATCTGTTTGATCTGGGATTATCAGGAGAAAAAAGGATCGACAATCTGGAACAATATCATGTGGTCGCATTTACCAGTCGGTTGTTCGATTACCGAATGGTGGTGCTGAAGCGGCTGATGGACATTGTGGGAGCACTGGCAGGACTGGCAATTACTTTGATAGTCGGAATCGTACTGACACCATTTTTATTATTGGAATCTCCGGGACCGCTGATCTTTAAGCAGAAGCGGGTGGGAGTCAACGGACGAATCTTTGACTTCTACAAATTTCGCTCCATGTATGCAGATGCAGAGGAACGAAAGAAAGAGTTGATGAAGCAGAACGAGATGCATGGGCTGATGTTCAAGATGGAGAATGATCCCCGTATCACGAAAGTAGGAGCCTTCATCCGCAAGACCAGCATTGATGAACTGCCGCAATTCTGGAACGTACTGAAAGGAGATATGAGCCTTGTGGGAACCCGTCCGCCGACTGTGGACGAATATGAACAGTATAACTATTCCCAAAAACGAAGGATCAGCTTCCGTCCGGGCATCACAGGTCTCTGGCAGATCAGCGGCAGAAGTGACATTACAGATTTTGATGATGTGGTGAAGCTTGATCTGGAATATATTGATAACTGGTCACTGTTTCTGGATGTGAAGATCATCTTCAAGACGATTGGAGTTGTATTCAGAGGAAGAGGTGCGAGGTAAGATTGAGAAGAAAGAGCCATGGAGTAATGAAAATTCATTATTCTGTGGCTTTTATAGAACAATTTGAAAAAAGATATTGACATCGTATATGGGGGCACTGCATAATGCAAGAAATAAAAGAAAGGAGATTTAAGATGACTACAAATAATAGAGCATCCGGAAATATAAAACTTCGGTTACCTGTTTCATTGCATCAAGCATTGGTTGAACAGGCAGATTATGAGAATGTAAGTTTAAATCAGTTATGTCTTATGTATTTAAGTGCAGCAGTAACAAGGGGGCATGTAGGAGTGGGGACAGAAAAATTTAATCAACGATTGGAACATATCAGATATAATTCAAAAGACGAACAGGAATTGTTTTCTGAATTGAGAAGGTTAAACAGCGATGTGGAGGCACTCAAACCGGCATTGATTCAGGAACTGAAAAATGCAATAGAAAATAAGAAACGTATAACCAAGGAGTATGTTGATTGTTTAGGAGACATTTATCCTGTCTATTCGGGAAGAACAGTTTTGAAAGAAGAATTACCTATACTCAAAGTTCCGTCAGCTAAAATTGTCTTGGAACCAAACAAGAAAGGTTATCCTGATTTGCGAAAGATAGAAGAACTGGTAACGGATATTTGTAAAGACGTGTATATTGCATATGGCGACTTTGACTATTTCATTCCACTGGAAGAAAGACCGAATAGTGATTTGAATCATCAATCAGTTGTTATAAATGTATGCTGTGAATTTCATGATTTGGAAAAAAATGTTGAGGATATAAAAGAGGCATTATGTGAATATGCAGAACAAAATGCCTTAAAAATAAGGATAAGACCTTGCTATTTGATTGTTCCTACAAAAAATTTGTTAAATATGGAAGACAATGAAAACAGTGAT
>ERZ856578.3256-NODE-3256-length-24774-cov-5.477426_pt1 | contig 24774 bp, 21 predicted proteins | sample MGYA00514384_ERZ856578 | MGnify/ENA primary metagenome ERZ856578 (study PRJEB29103, sample SAMN06111958) | human gut metagenome | biome: human gut; feature: ankylosing spondylitis patient; material: healthy_person | host: Homo sapiens | place: China:Hangzhou... | reverse complement strand
GTGGCCCGCTCCGTCACCATCCAGTACGGCGGCTCCATGAACGCCAAGAACGCCGCCGAGCTGCTGGCTCAGCCCGACGTGGATGGCGGCCTGATCGGCGGTGCGTCCCTGAAGCCCGCCGACTTCGTGGAAATCATCAACTCCGCCAATCAGGAGTAAGGGGCGTCCCGGAGGGGGGACAAACTTTTCCAGATCAAGAGGTATTGAGGACTTTATGAAAACACCGACTACTTTAATCATCATGGATGGCTTTGGCATCGCCCCCAAGGGTCCGGGCAACGCCGTGGCTGACACGCCCAAGCCCAATCTGGACCGCATCTTCGCCCAGTGCCCCGGCTGCCGCCTGGCGGCCTCCGGCCTGGACGTGGGTCTGCCCGAGGGGCAGATGGGCAACAGCGAGGTGGGCCACACCAACATGGGCGCGGGCCGGGTGGTGTTCCAGGACCTGCCCCGCATCAGCCGGGACATCGACACCGGGGCCTTCTTCCAGAACCCCGCCTTCTTAGACGCCATGTCCAACTGCCGGGAGTGGGGCAGCGCCCTGCATCTCATGGGCCTGCTGTCTGACGGCGGCGTCCACAGCCACATCAACCACCTGTTCGCCCTGCTGAAGATGGCGGGGGAGCAGGGCATCGAAAAGGTCTATGTCCACTGCTTCCTGGACGGGCGGGACGTGCCCCCCAGCTCCGGCAAGCACTATGTGGAGCTGCTCCAGGCCAAGATGCAGCAGCTGGGCGTGGGCAAGATCGCCTCGGTGATGGGCCGCTATTACGCCATGGACCGGGACAAGCGCTGGGACCGGGTGCAGCAGGCCTACGACGCCATCGTCTGCGGCCAGGCCCCCTATGAGGCCGACGCCGCCGAGGCCGTGCAGAAGTCCTATGACGCGGGCGTCACCGACGAGTTCGTCAAGCCCGTGGTCTGCCTGAAGGACGTACAGATCCAGGACAACGACTCGGTGATCTTCTTCAACTTCCGCCCCGACCGGGCCCGTGAGATCACCCGCTGCCTGGTGGACGAGGACTTTACGGACGTAGAGCGCAAGACGGGCTTTGTCCCCGTGGACTTTGTCTGCACCACCGAGTATGACGCCACCATGCCCAACGTGAGCGTGGCCTATCCCCGGCAGAAGCTGGAGAACATCTTCGGCGAGTATATCTCCAAGCTGGGTCTGACCCAGCTGCGCATCGCCGAGACGGAGAAGTATGCCCACGTGACCTTCTTCTTCAACGGCGGCGTGGAGACCGTCTTCCCCGGGGAGGACCGGTGCCTGATTCCCTCCCCGAAAGTTGCCACTTACGACCTCCAGCCCGAGATGTCCGCCTATCAGGTGGCGGAGGAGGCCTCTCAGCGCATCCTCAGCGGGGCCTATGACGTCATCATCCTGAACTTTGCCAACTGCGACATGGTGGGCCACACCGGCGTGTACGACGCCGCCTGCAAGGCCGTGGCCACCGTGGACGAGTGCGTGGGCAAGGTGGTAGAGGCCACCAGCAAGATGGGTGGCGTGTCCCTCATCACCGCCGACCACGGCAACGCGGAGAAGATGGTGGACGAGAAGGGCGAGCCCTTCACCGCCCACACCACCAACCTGGTGCCCTTCTATATCGTGGGAGCCAGCGTAAAGCTGCGGGATGGCCGCCTGGCGGACATCGCCCCCACCATGCTGGACCTGATGGGTCTGGAAAAGCCCGCCGAGATGGACGGCAAGACCCTGATCGTCCCCTGAAAACAAGCATTTTTTCACACCGTTTCTGCGCGGGAGACCGCGCTGATGGATAAGTTTTTGCGCACGGCGGCATAAGTCCGCCGAAAAACGAAAGGAGTTAATTCCCATGAAGCAGATGATCGAGATCGTTGACGTTCTGGGCCGCGAGATCCTGGACAGCCGCGGCAATCCCACCGTTGAGGTGGAGGTCTATCTGGAGGACGGCACCATGGGCCGCGCTGCGGTCCCCTCCGGCGCTTCCACCGGTATCTATGAGGCCTGCGAGCTGCGGGACGGCGACAAGAGCCGCTATAACGGCAAGGGCGTTGAGACTGCCGTGAAGAACGTGAACACCGAGATCGCCGAGGCCCTGATCGGCACCAACGTGCTGGACCAGGTGGCCATCGACAAGATGCTCATCGACCTGGACGGCACCCCCAACAAGACCCGCCTGGGCGCCAACGCCATCCTGGGCGCTTCTCTGGCCTGCGCCAAGGCCGCTGCCGAGAGCCTGGGCACCAGCCTGTATAACTACATCGGCGGCGTGAACGCCAAGCAGCTGCCCGTGCCCATGATGAACATCCTCAACGGCGGCGCCCACGCCACCAACAACGTGGAGATCCAGGAGTTCATGATCATGCCCGTCTCCGCCCCCTCCTTCCGGGAGGCCCTGCGCCGCTGCGCCGAGGTCTTCCACACCCTGAAGACCGTGCTGAAGGAGAACGGCACCCCCGCCGCCGGTGTGGGCGACGAGGGCGGCTATGCCCCCAACCTGAAGAAGGATGAGGACGCCCTGAAGGTCATTGTCCAGGCCATTGAAGAGGCTGGCTACAAGCCCGGCGAGGACTTTATGATCGCCATCGACGCCGCCTCCTCCGAGTGGTGGGACGAGGAGCAGAAGATCTATGTCCAGCCCAAGTCCGGCAAGAAGCTGACCCAGCAGCAGCTGGTGAACATGTGGAAGAAGTTCGCCGATAACTATCCCATCATCTCCCTGGAGGACGGCATGGCCGAGACCGATTGGGAGGGCTGGGCTATGCTCACCAAGGCTATCGGCGACCGGGTGCAGCTGGTGGGCGACGACCTGTTCGTCACCAACGTGCAGCGTCTGGCCACCGGCATTGAGAAGAAGGTGGCCAACGCCATCCTGATCAAGGTCAACCAGATCGGCACCCTGACCGAGACCCTGGACGCCATCCAGATGGCCAACCGGGCCGGCTACACCGCCATCGTGTCCCACCGCTCCGGCGAGACCGAGGACGCCACCATCGCCGACATCGCCGTGGCCCTGAACGCCGGCCAGATCAAGACCGGCGCCCCCAGCCGCACCGACCGCGTGGCCAAGTATAACCAGCTGCTGCGCATCGAGGAGGAGCTGGGCGACGTGGCCGAGTACCCCGGCCTGAAGGCCTTCTTCAACCTGAAGAAGTAAGACAAGCCTCATAAATTCTTTGACCCGCCGGTCCGCATTTGCGGCCCGGCGGGTCTTGCTGTCCCCAAATAAAAACTTTTTGTGAAACCAGTAGGCAAGTTTCGGGATTTGTGATATGATGATAAACAGGATTTTTATCGAATGCGCAAACAGCGTGTATTGAAATGAGAGGAGTGGGCGGCGTGAAAAAAAGAGGGGCACTGGCCCTGCTTTTGTGGGCGGCCATGGCGCTGCTGCTGACGGGCTGCCTGTTCCGTCCGCCGGACGAGCTATACCGCCGCCCGGAGCGCTCGGCGGGCTATGACCAGCTGGCGGCGGCCATCCGCTCGGTGAAGACCGGGCTGGAGGGCCAGTTCGGCGTCAGCTGCGAGGACGCGGTGATCGTCGCCGGGGACAACACCGCATCGATCCAGCTCCAGGACCTGGACGGGGACGGCCAGCGGGAGAGCGCCGTGGCCTTTATCCGGGTGCCCGGCGTGGAAAAATCGCTGAAAATTTATATCTTCACCGCCACCGACGGGGACTATCAGGTCCGGGGTCTGGTGGAGGGGGACGGCTCCGCCATCTATTCCGTGGACTATGTGGACTTAAACGGCGCGGGCAGCAAAGAGCTGGTGGTGAACTGGCAGGTGAACACCGGCGTCTATCAGCTGGGGGCCTATACCCTGGACGAGCTGGAGCTGGAGCCTGCGGCAGACGCCGCCGCGCTCCCCCAGAACCAGCTGGCGGACCGGGCCTCCCTCCGGGCCACAGAGCTGCTGCTGACCAGCTGCAGCACCGCCATGGAGGGCGGGGCCTATTCCAGCGGCTATCGTCTGCTGGACATCGACCAGGACACCCGCACCGAGGTGGCCGTGGTCCGGCTGGACGCCGCCGCCCTCAGCGGCCAGGTGGAGCTGTACGGCTGGCGCAACGGGCGGATGGAGAGCCTGAGCACCACCGCCCTGTCCGCCGGGATCACCGGACTGAACCGGGTGACGGCGGGCTATCTGGCCGGGACGTACTATCCCCCCGCCCTGTATATCACCTGCGCCCAGTCCGACGGCAGCCGCACCACCGACGTGGTGGCCTATCAGCCCGGCGGCCACGAGGGGGAGATGCACCTGGTGAACCTGGCCCTGAACGACCACGGGGTCAGCCGGGAGCGCCTGCGGGGCACGGCGGAACTGGGCCCCAGCGACGTGAACAACGACGTGGTGCTGGAACTGCCCCAGGTGCGCATGCTGCCCCAGGACCGGGACCCCGGCGGGGCCAGCGCCTGGCTGGTGGACTGGTATCAATATGACCAGAGCGGCCAGCGCAGCCGGGTGATGGGCACCTATTACAACGTGACCGACGGCTGGTTCTTGGAGACCCCGGACAGCTGGGAGGACAAGATATCTGTCTCTCGCAGCGACGTGGTGTCCGGCCAGCGGCAGGTGGTGTTCTCCCTATGGCAGGGGGAGGACGAGCCGCCCGTGCCCTTTTTGAGCATCTATAAGCTCACCGGCAGCAACCGCACCACCCGCGCCCAGGCGGAGGGGGTCATCACCCTGCGGGAGGAGGAGGACGTGATCTACGCCGCCCAGTTCTATGACTGCGGCTGGGACTGCGGCCTGACGGAAAACGACCTGCTGATGAAAAATTTCCAGACCATTCAGACCAGCTGGTACAGCTGAGCATAGAGCGCTGGGTGGCGTTGAGAGAGGAGTAGACTCCAAATGAGAAAGGTTCTGGTCCTGGAGGACGAGGAGAATATCCGCAGCTTTGTGGTCATCAACCTGAAGCGGGCGGGCTATACCACCATCGAGGCGGGCACCGGGGAGGACGCCCTGGTGGCCCTGAAGGAGAACCCGGACGTAAAAGTTGCCCTGCTGGACATCATGCTGCCCGGCATCGACGGCTTTGAGGTATGCCGCCGCATCCGGGCCATGGACAACAAGATCGGCATCATCATGCTCACCGCCCGCACCCAGGAGATGGACAAGGTGACCGGGCTGATGACCGGGGCGGACGACTATGTGACAAAGCCCTTCTCTCCGGCGGAGCTCACCGCCCGGGTGGATGCCCTCTACCGCCGCACCGGCGGGGACACAGAGAGCCTGTCCGCCGACGAGATCAGCGACCCGCCCTTCCTGCTGAACACCCGCAACCGCACCCTGGAGAAAAACGGCCAGCGGGTGAAGCTGACCCAGGTGGAGTATTCCATCATCAAGCTGTTCATGGAGAACCCCGGCAAGGCCCTGGCCCGGGAGGAAATCCTGGACGCGGTGTGGGGCAAGGATTACTTTGGCGAACTGAAGATCGTGGACGTGAACATCCGCCGCCTGCGCATCAAGATCGAGGACAACACCCAAAAGCCCATCTATATCAACACCGTGTGGGGCTATGGCTATAAGTGGCGGGGATAAGTCCACAGCCTCGTCTGAAAATGTGGAAAACTTTTTAGAGAAGGAGGGAGCGCGGTGGCCAAAAAGACCGATTTGAACGACCAGGTAAAGATACGGGGCATCCGCAAGCGGTGGCTGCTCAACAGCATCGGCGTGGTGCTGCTGATCTTGGCCCTGGCCCTGGGTTCCTTCTTTGCCGCCCTGTGGAACTATTACTACTCCAGCACGGCCAACGACCTGACAGGCCGGGCCAGCTCGGCGGCGGGGAGCTTTCGCAGCTATACCCGCACCCAGTATTGGGCGGCGGCCCAGCAGGCCGTGAGCAGCTATGAGGAGAAGAACAATCTGGAGCTGCAATTTCTGGACGCCACCGGAGCGGTGGTATACTCAGGCAACGACCTGACCACCGGCGCCACCCCGGACACCGAGGACATCCGGGGCGCCCTGGAAAACCAGATCACCACCCACTGGATGGGCCGGGACCCCTCCACCAAGGAGCGGATACTGGCCGCCTCCAGCCCCGTGGTCTATCAGGGAGTGACGGTGGGCGTGGTCCGGTATGTGACCTCTCTGTCTGCCATTGACCGGCAGTTCATCTTCTCCATGGCGGTGATCACCGCCATCGCCATGGCCATCTTCGCCATGGTCTATTTCTCCAATCTGTACTTCGTCCGCTCCATCGTAGAGCCGTTGGCCAGCATCACTGAGACGGCCCGGCTCATCGCCGACGGCAGCTATGGGGTGCAGATCGAGAAAAAATTCGACGACGAGATCGGCGACCTGACAGACACCATCAACGACATGTCCATGAAGATCAAGCAGTCGGAGAAGACCCAGTCGGAATTCATCTCCTCCGTCTCTCACGAGCTGCGCACCCCCCTCACCGCCATCAACGGCTGGGCGGAGACCCTGCAGAGCGGCGAGCTCACCGACCCCCGGGACGTGCAGAAGGGCATGGATATCATCGTGTCAGAGGCCCACCGCCTGACCAACATGGTGGAGGAGCTGCTGGAGTTCTCCCGCATCGAGGACGGGCGCTTCACCCTGTCGGTGGAGCCCCTGGACCTGAAGGCCGAGGTGGAGGACGCTGTCTATACCTATCAGAAGTTCTTCCGCCGGGAGGGCATCGAGCTGAGCTATCAGGACTGCCCGGAGGAGGTGCTGCCCATCTCCGGCGACCCGGAGCGGCTGCGCCAGGTGTTCTGCAATCTGCTGGACAACGCCGCCAAGCACGGCGGCTCGGGCAAGCGCATCGACGTGTCCGTGGCCCAGGAGGGGGCGGAGGCGGTGGTGCGCATCCGGGACTATGGACCCGGCGTGCCCGAGGAGGAGCTGCCCTTCATCAAAAACAAGTTCTATAAGGGAACGTCCAAGGCCCGAGGCTCCGGCATCGGCCTGGCGGTGTGCGAGGAGATCGTCACCCGCCACGAGGGCGTTCTGGACATCGGCAACGCCCAGGGCGGCGGCTGCGTCGTCACCATCCGCCTGCCCATCGAGGCGTGACCCATCCCGGCGGCGCGCCGGAACACAAAAGGAGACCATTCATGCTGGAAAACCAAACCCAAACCAAAGCAAATACCCAGGGCCGCGGCACCAAGTTCAAGACCATGTGCGGCGGCCAGGCCCTCATCGAGGGCATTATGATGCGGGGCCCCAAGAAACAGGCCGTGGTGGTGCGCAAGCCCGACGGCCAGCTGGAGACCCAGGTGAAGGACCTGCGCTTTATCAAGGACCGCTACCCCGTGTTGGGCCTGCCCTTCATCCGGGGCATCGTGAACTTTGCCGACTCCATGTATAACGGCGTCACCGCCCTGATGTACTCGGCGGAGTTCTTCCCCGAGGACGGGGAGAGCGGGGCGGAAGAGGAGGACTCTAAGCTGGAGCAGTGGCTGGAAAAGCACCTGGGCAGCGAAAAGGCCACCTCGGTGATCACCACCCTGGCGGTGCTGCTGGGGGCGGGCATGTCCATCGGACTGTTCTTCCTGCTGCCCACCCTGCTGGGCACCTTCATCACCCTGTTTACCGACTCTATGCTGGCCCGGAACCTGGCGGAGAGCCTGCTGAAGATCATCATCTTTGTGGGCTATCTGGCCCTGTGCTCCCGGATGAAGGAGATGAAACGGGTCTTCTCCTATCACGGGGCCGAGCACAAGACCATCTTCTGCTATGAGGCAGGGTTGCCCCTGACGGTGGAGAACGTGCGCATCCAGCCCCGGCACCATCCCCGGTGCGGCACCAGCTTTTTGTTCATGGTCATTGCCATTTCCATTCTGGTGTCCACGGCGGTGTTTGCCGTCTGGCCCGTACACAACGTCATTCTGCGTTTTCTGGCCCACCTGGCCATGCTGCCGGTGATCGTGGGCATCAGCTATGAGTTCAACCGCTGGGCGGGCCGCCACGACGGGCCCATTACCCGGGTTTTAACGGCCCCCGGCCTGTGGCTGCAAAATTTCACCACCTTCGAGCCGGATGACTCCATGATCGAGGTGGGCATCCACGCCCTGGAGCTGGTCCTGCCCGAGGAGAAGGGCGCGGACGCGTGGTAAACAAGGCGGAGCGAGAGAGGAAAGGCGAGGTGGGAAGTCATGGCGACGACCTATAACAATCTGTATCTGGACGCCCGGGCCAGGCTGAAAAAGGCTGGGGTAGAGGCCGCCCAGCTGGAGGCCCGGGAGATCGTGTGCTACGCCGCCGACAAGAGCCGGGAGCAGCTGTATCGGGACATGTCCCTGTACGCCTCCGCCCAGCTGGAAAAGCGGGTGGAGGAGCTGGTGCAGCGGCGGCTGGCGGGGGAGCCGGTGGCCTATATCATCGGGGAGTGGGAGTTCTATGGCCTGCCCCTGGACATCAGCCGGGATGTGCTCATCCCCCGGGCCGACACCGAGCTGCTGGCCGAACGGGGCATCGCCCGGGCGCAGGAGGCCGGGGAGGGGGCACGGGTGCTGGACCTGTGCGCCGGAAGCGGCTGCGTGGGACTGGCCATCGCCTCTCAGGTACCCACCTGCCGGGTGGTGCTGGGCGATCTGTCCGAGGGGGCGCTGCGTACCTGCAAGCAGAACGTGCGGCGCAACGGCCTGAACGCCCGGGTCACCTGTCTCTCTGTGGACGCCATGGACAACCCCAGCCCCGCCCTGTGGGACTTTGACGTCATCGTGTGCAACCCGCCCTATATCCCCTCCGGGGACATCGCCGGGCTGGACGCCTCCGTCCGGGACTATGAACCCCGGATGGCCCTGGACGGGGGAGAGGACGGCCTGGACTATTACCGGGCCATTGCCCCCAAGTGGAAGGCGGCCCTACGCCTGGGCGGCGCCCTGCTGTTCGAGGTCGGCATCGGCCAGGCCCCGGCGGTGGAGGAGATCCTGGCCCAGAACGGCTATCAGGACATCCAGAGCGCCCAGGACACCCAGGGCATCTGGCGGGTGGTGGAGGGCACCGCCCGGGACTGAAGCCCCTGTCCGGTTTATGGGACAGCGTTTCCATTAGAGTAAGCTGCGAAAGATATATATACACCAGAAGGGGCGGCAAGCGCCCCGGCTCTGCGGGCCGGAAGACCTCCGGCCGGAAAGGAGAAGAGAGGATATGGCAACCAAAAAACCGCCTTTAGAGTCCCCCAGCCCCGCTGAGGATAAGAAGAAAGCACTGGAGACCTGTATGGCCCAGATCGAGCGCAACTATGGCAAGGGCTCTATCATGCGCCTGGGCGAGAACACGGGCATCGTGGTGGAGTCCATCCCCACCGGTTCCCTGTCGCTGGACATCGCATTAGGCATCGGCGGCGTGCCCAAGGGCCGCATCATCGAGATATACGGGCCGGAATCCTCCGGCAAGACCACCCTGGCCCTGCACATTGTGGCCGAGGCCCAGAAGCGGGGGGGCGAGGTGGCCTTCATCGACGCCGAGCACGCCCTGGACCCCTCCTATGCCCGGGCCCTGGGCGTGGACATCGATTCTATGCTCATCTCCCAGCCGGACACCGGCGAGCAGGGCCTGGAGATCTGCGAGGCCCTGGTGCGCTCCGGCGCCCTGGACGTGGTGGTGGTGGACTCGGTGGCCGCCCTGACCCCCCGGGCGGAGATCGAGGGCGACATGGGCGATGCCCACGTGGGCCTGCTGGCCCGCCTGATGAGCCAGGCCCTGCGCAAGCTGGCCGGCTCCATCGCCAAGACCAACTGCATCGTCATCTTCATCAACCAGCTGCGTGAAAAAGTGGGCGTGATGTACGGCAACCCGGAGGTGACCACCGGCGGACGGGCCCTGAAGTTCTATGCCTCCGTGCGTATCGACGTGCGCCGCATCGAGGGCATCAAGGTGGGCGGTGAGATCATCGGCAACCGCACCCGGGCCAAAATCGTGAAGAACAAGGTGGCGCCCCCCTTCCGGGAGGCGGAGTTTGAGATCCTCTATGGCCAGGGCATCTCCAAGTGGGGCGAGATGGTAGACCTGGCGGTGAAGCTGGACATCATCCAGAAGTCGGGCTCCTGGTTCTCTATGGGCGATCTGCGCATCGGCCAGGGCCGGGACGCCGCCCGGCAGTATTTAAAGGACAACCCCGACGTGGCCGAGAAAGTGGAGGCCGAGGTCCGGGCCAACGCCTATAAGCTGATGGGCATGAAGAACGGCAAGGCGGACAAGCCGGAGAAGAAGTCCGCGGGCCAGGCGGTGGATGTGTCCGCCGATGACTTTGTGGACGGCCCCGTGGACGAGGACTAAGCCGTGGTCATTCAGGAGCTGAAGCCCTCTCAGCGGGTGCAGGGCCGCTGGCTGGCCATGCTGGAGGACGGCTCTATTTTGCGGGTGGGCCAGCAGGAGATCGCCGACTTCGCCCTGTACTCTGGCAGAGAGCTGACGGAGGAGGAGACAGAAGCCCTGACCGCCGGGCTCCGCCGCCGCCAGCTCCGGGAGCGGGCCTTAGAGCTGCTTTCCCGCAAGCCCCAGTCCCGGCGGGAGCTGACGCGAAAGCTGAACGAGTGGGGGGCCCAGCCGGAGGAGGCGGACGCCGTGTGTGACCGCATGGAGGAGTTGGGCTATCTCAACGAGGCGGACTATGCCGCCCAGATCGTGCGGGTATACTCCGCCCGGGGCTTTGGGGAAAAGAAGCTGCGGGACGAGCTGTACCGCCGGGGTGTCCCCCGGGACTATTGGGACGATGCCCTGGAGCAGATACAGGACTCCACCGAGGCCATCGACGCCTTTCTGGAAAAGAAACTGGCGGGGTGGACGGGGGACCGGAAGCAGCTGCAAAAGGTCACCGCCGCCCTGGCCCGCCGGGGCTTCTCCTGGTCAGACATCCGGGACGCCCTGGCCCGGTATGAGACCGGGATCGACATAGAATATGATTAAAGTAAACTAGGAGCGAAAAAACGATGCCTTATAAAATTGCCTTTGTCTCATTGGGCTGCGCCAAAAATCTGGTGAACACCGAACAGATGATGGCCCTGTGCCGCCAGGCGGGCCACACCATCACCGGCGAGCCGGAGGGGGCCGACGTGGCGGTGCTGAACACCTGTGGCTTTATCGAGTCGGCCAAGAGCGAGGCCATCGACAACATTTTGCAGCTGGCTCATCTGAAAGAGAAGGGCAAGCTGAAAAAGCTGCTGGTGGCCGGCTGCCTGACCCAGCGCTATGCCGACGACATCCGCCAGGAACTGCCCGAGGTGGACGGAATGCTGGGCACGGGGAGCTATACCGACGTGGTCACCGCCGTGGAGGAGCTGATGGCCGGGGAGAAGGCCGAGCACTTCGCCGGGATCAACACCACCTATGAGGACGGGGAGCGGATCGTCACCACCCCGGGCTACACCGCCTATCTGAAGATCGCCGAGGGGTGCAGCAACGGCTGCGCCTTCTGCATCATCCCCAAGCTGCGGGGCCGCTACCGCAGCCGGTCTATGGACGCGGTGCTGGCCGAGGCCAGAGAGCTGTCTCAGGCCGGGGTGAAGGAGCTGATCGTCATCGCCCAGGACATCACCCGCTATGGCATGGACCGGAAGGACGGCTCCAGCCTGGCCGGGCTGCTGGGGGAGCTGTGCAAGCTGGACTTCCACTGGGTCCGCCTGCACTATCTCTATCCCGAGGTCATCACCGACGATTTGATCGAGACCATGGCGAAAAACCCCAAGATCGTCCACTATCTGGACATCCCCATCCAGCACTGCAACGACAAAATTCTAAAGGCCATGCGCCGCCACACGACAAAGGCGGACATCCAGGCCCTGTTTGCCAAGCTGCGGAAAGCCATGCCCGACGTGGTGCTGCGCACCTCCCTCATCTGCGGTCTGCCCGGGGAGGGCGAGGCGGAGTTTGAGGAACTGTGCCAGTTCCTGCGGGAGGAGAAGCTCCAGCGGGCGGGGGTGTTCCAGTTCTCCCCGGAGGAGGGCACCCTGGCCGCCGCCATGGACAGCCAGGTGGACCCGGACACCGCCCAGCGCCGGGTGGAGTTGGTGGTGGACCTCCAGTCCCGGGTGATGGACGAATATAACGAGCAGCGCCTGGGCACGGTGATGGAAGTCCTGTGCGAGGGCTTTGACAGCCAGGCCGGGTGCTATGTGGGCCGGACCTATGCCGACTCGGTGGAGATCGACGGCCACGTCTATTTCACCGCCGCCGGACTGGTGCCCGCCGGGAGCTTTGTGAACGTGCGCATCACCGGCACCATGGACGGGGACCTGACCGGCGAGATCGACGAATAAATCAGAATACACAGCGCATATTGAAGCGCATAAAGGAGATTTCAAACCCATGAATACCGCCAATAAGCTGACCTTGCTGCGGGTCGTGATGATCCCGGCCTTTTTGCTGGTGCTGTATCTGCATGTGCCCGGGGCCAACTACTGGGCGCTGGCCATCTTTGCGCTGGCCAGCATCACCGACACCCTGGACGGCTATATCGCCCGGCACTATAACCAGATCACCGACTTCGGCAAGTTTATGGACCCCCTGGCGGACAAGTGCCTGGTGACGGCGGCCATGCTGTGGTTCGTGGAGATCGGCCAGATGCCCGCCTGGGCCCTGCTCATCGTCATCGTGCGGGAGTTTGCCGTGTCCGGCCTGCGGATGATCGCCGCGGACAAGGGCCGGGTCATCGCCGCCGGGTGGTCCGGCAAGGTGAAAACGGCCAGCACCATGGTGTGCATCGTGCTGATGCTGCTGCCCATCGCCTATTGGGTGAACAGCATCTGCGTGGCGGTGATCGTGCTGACCACCATCTATTCCGGCGTGGAGTATTTCACCAAGAATCTGGACGTGCTGTCCGACGTAAAGTAAACCTGATCTTATTTCCCCGCCCTGCCGGTATCCCAGGGCGGGGAGAAGAACATTTGGACCAATTTTAGACCAACAAACCAACAAAAGGAGCGGAGCATGGACATCACAAAAAAGATCGGCCCCTGGCGGGAGGTTGGAAAACGCCTGCTGGTCATCACCATCTATTCTATTATCATGGCCCTGAACTATAAGAGCTTTGTCCAGGCGGGCGACCTGTTCCCCGGCGGCTTTACCGGCCTGACCCGTCTGGCCCAGCGCTGCGCCCAGGAATTCTGGGGCGTGACGCTGCCCTTTGCCCCCATCAACCTGGTGCTCAACGCCATCCCGGCGGCGGTGAGCTTTAAGCTCATCGGCAAGCGGTTCACCATGTACTCCTGCCTGGCCATTGTGGTCAGCAGTATTTTCACCGACCTGGTTCCCTCGGTGCCGGTGACGGAGGACATCCTGCTCATCTGCGTGTTCGGCGGCCTGATCAACGGCTTTTCCATCAGCCTGTGCCTTCAGGCGCGCATCACCAGCGGCGGCACCGACTTTATCGCCATCGCCCTGGCCGAGCGGAAGAACGTGAACGCCTGGAACTATATCTTCTGCGGCAACGTGATCATGCTCATGGTGGCCGGCGCCCTGTTCGGCTGGGACCGGGCGCTGTACTCCATCATCTTCCAGTTTGCCAGCACCCAGGTCATCCGCATGATGGACCCGGACGGGCGGCGGGTGACGCTGTTCATCGTCACCGGGCGGGAGAAGGCCGGGGGCGTGTGCGCCCAGATCCAGGACACCCGCCACACCGCCACCCTCATCGAGGGCGTTGGCCTTTACAACGGGGAGCCCTGCGTGATGATCTATTCCGTGGTGGGCAGCAACCAGCTCCGCCGCCTGACCCGCAAGGTCAAACAGGCCGACCCCCAGGCCTTTGTAAACGTCATCCGCACAGAGAAGCTGATGGGCAATTTCTATCGGGACCCGAGGGATTAAACCGCAGAAAGACAGGAGGCGCGGCATGGCTGTACCAAAGCTGAGCAAACAGGAGATCGTAAACGCCCTGAAGTTCATCGACGAGAAGGGCGTCCCCGAGCACAACGTGAGCATGAAATACGTGCTTGTGTCTGAAAACGGGAAGACCTATCCGCCCAAGTATGTGGTGGCCGTGGCGGACCATCTGGCAAACGGGACGGATATTTCCACGGAGTCCTTCGGCAGCGAGGATGCAAGGAACTGTCTGGAGCGTCTGGGCTTTGCCATTGAGACCAAGCGGCAGGAGAAGTTTGAGCTGACCGTCACGGCCCAGGGCGTGGTGTCCACGGATGAGCGCTTTACCATGGATGACTTGAGCCTCGGGGATAACTATGTGCCCCTGGGCGTCTGTTTTCAGCGGGCGAACGGGGATATCATCAAGCGGGCCCACAGAAAGGGTGAGAAGAAGATATCCAACATGACCCTGCCGCGCCTTGCTTGTCAGATATTCGAAAAGCAGCTTGCCGCCCTGTCGGTGGAGGAGAAGGAGAACTTTCCTGTTTGCAAATACAAGCCGAGCAGCCAGATGATCTGCGGCATTTATACCAGTGTAGAGGAATTCAAAAGATATAAAAATTCCATCGAATATCTGACCTACAGTTATGACAACGGGCGTCGGTTCGTGATCTACAGCTGGAATATCTTCTCCACGATCCGCTTCGTTCAGGAGTGCCTGAAGCGGTTTGGCCAGCCGGGGGACCGGTTCGTTTTGACCTATCGGGACAAGGATGAAAAGGAGACTGCGGCGGAGAAGACGGAAGCAGCGCCGGATGCGGCTCCCCAGCCTGAAGGGTGTCGGAACGGGTTCTCGCACATGCTGCTCGAAGCCAAAAATCTGATTTTCCGAGGCGCCCCCGGCACCGGAAAGTCCTATCTGGCCAGGGAGATCGCGGCGGATATCGTCAGCGACGGCTACTTTGACGATTACACCCTCCTCACGGACGAGCAGAAAAAGCAGGTGGAGTTCGTCCAGTTCCACCCCAGCTATGACTACTCCGACTTTGTGGAGGGGCTGAGACCAAAGCTCAACGCCGATGGGAGCATGGGCTTTGCGCTGCGGGACGGCATCTTCAAAAAATTTGTGGCCCGGGCCAGAGTAAACTATGAGAACGCGCAAGGCTCCACGGAAACACTGAAAAAGTACATCTTTATCATCGACGAGATCAACCGGGGCGAGATATCGAAAATTTTCGGAGAGCTGTTCTTTTCCATAGACCCCGGGTATCGCGGCAGGGCCGGGGAAATTTCCACCCAGTATTCCAATCTGCATTCTGACCCGGACGAGAAGTTCTATATCCCCGAAAATCTCTACATCATCGGCACCATGAACGACATTGACCGCTCGGTGGACAGCTTTGATTTTGCCATGCGCCGCCGGTTCCGATTCGTAGAGCTGAAAGCGGACGAGCGCCTGGAGATGCTGGCGTCCCTGGAAAACGAGGAGCTGAAGAACGAGGCAATCAGGCGGATGGGCGATCTCAACAAAGCAATCGCCGGGGTGGAGGACCTGAACGAGAACTATCAGATCGGCGCGGCCTACTTCCTGAAGCTGAAGACCCTGAGCTTTGACCAGCTGTGGACCGACTATTTGCAGCCGCTTTTGCAGGAATATGTTCGGGGCATGTACGACGAGGAGAGGCTGATGGACCGCTTTGCAAAGGCATACGGCTATCAGAGACCCGTCCGGGGTGACACCAATGAAGCTGCTGAAGATCCGGGATAATTCCCGGCAGAAAAAGAGCGCCTTTTCTTCCGTGGAAGGGCTGACGGGCAAGCTGGCGGACAAGAACCTGGAGCAGCTGGAGCGGGAGGGGGTGTTCCTGTTTCCCGAGACCGTAACGGACATGGAGGACATGACCCGGGAGCAGATGGTCCTGCAAAGCGTCAACGATGCCTATCGCTCCGGCAATGTGATGGGCTTTCTCGGCTGGGGCGATGAGCGGCTCATCATCCAGTCCCGCTTCTGCGGCGGCGGGGAGGACCACTTTTTTCAGTATCTGCTGGACAAGGTTCTGGGCTTTCCCAACCTGGTCGATTTGGAGGCCGACGCCGAACAGGAGAACCGGCTGTTTCAGTTTTTGCTGTTCCTGTTTCCCCACTATCTCAAGGCCGCCATGCGGAAGGGCCCGTTCAAGCAGTATATCCGCCGCCGGTATAACGACGGGAACGTGAAGGGCGTCATCGACGTGGCCAGGCATATCGGGCGGAACACGCCCTTTGTGGGGAAGATCGCCTATCACCAGCGGGAGTTTTCTTTTGACAACGGTCTGATGGAGCTGGTGCGGCACACGATAGAATTTATCAAGAGAAAGCCCTATGGAAACCGTCTGCTTGCCAAAGCAAAGGACGAGGTAACGCAGGTGATCGACGCCACGCCGGGGTATGCGCCCGGTGACCGGCAGAGGATCATAGAGCAGAATAAACGAAGCCCCGTCCGCCACGCCTATTTCCGGGAGTATCTGGCCTTACAGCGGCTGTGCCTGCTGATCCTTCAGCACCAGAAACACCAGATCGGTTCGGGGTCCAGGCAGATATACGGGATCTTATTTGACGGCGCGTGGCTGTGGGAGGAGTACATCGCCTTGCTCGTCGGGGATATCTTCTACCATCCGAGAAACAAGAGCGGCGAAGGTGCCCAGAGACTGTTCCACGGAAACGTGGGGAAAATCTATCCCGATTTTATCGGCAGGGACGGGGCGCAGAGGATTGTCGCAGACGCCAAATATAAGCCCATGGGCAACATCGATGGCCGGGACTATTTGCAGCTGCTGGCCTATATGTTCCGGTTTGATGCCAAAATCGGCTACTATCTCTATCCCGAGGCGAAAGGCGCGGAGGATCTGAAGCTGTGGATGAATCGCGGCTCCACCTATGAGAAGAATGTTGTCCCCCGGGATGACGTCAGCGTCACCAAGCACGGCTTGCAGATCCCGGTGGACGCGGGGAGCTATTCAGAGTTTGCCGCGCGTATGAGAGACCAGGAAGAGCGGTTCGTCCGTGTGTTTGCATGAATGAAGAACAGGGCGGCGATTTGGCCGCTCTGTTCTTGCATAGAGGACAAAATGACCCAGGGAACGCGCGCACTTGCGGTTTCCCTGGGTCTTGAAATTTTTAGAATGCTCCCGCGCGAAAGCGGCAGCCCTTTGAAGGGGAGGGGGATTTGCAGATGTTGACCATCTTACTTTCATAATATGGTGTGTTCCCTGTTGATAACCGTCTTAAATGTTCTCCCGCAGCAGGATTTGGTCGCTGGACTGGTACTCCTTGGCATAGCGGCCGGGGGTGATGCCGGTGAGGTGGCCGAAGGTGCGGATGAAGTGGGAGTTGTCGGAAAAGCCGGAGCGCTCTCCCGCCTGCTGCACGCTGACGCCCTCCTGAAGCAGCTGCCGGGCCCGCAGCACCCGGCTGTAGATGATATACTCCATGACGGAGAAGCCGGTGGCCGCCTTGAAGATGCGGCAGAGATAGTGCTTGCTGATATAGAACTGGCTGGCGATCTGGTCCAGGGTGAGGGGGTCGGCCAGGTTGTCCCGGATGTAGTCCAGGATGGGGGCCACCCGCAGAAAGTCCTTGTTTCGGATGGCCTCGCCCGCGGTGGCGGCGTTCAGGGCGGGGGCCACATAGACCAGCAGGTTCAGCAGGGCGGTCATCTGGTGGATGTCGCTGCCGAAGGAGCCGTCGTTTTTGTTGCGCTCCAGGGCCTGAAACAGCTCGATGAGGTCGGTCATCTCCTCCGCGTTCAGGTTGGCCCGGCGGAAGGAGTCGTGGGTCAGCTGGGTGAAGTCGGTCTGGGGGGTGGACAGCTGGTCCAGGGCCTTGCGGCTGATGTGCAGGATATACCGGGCGTGAAAGCCGGTGGCCATGGTGCGGTGGAGGGTGTTCTCCCCGATGAGGTACAGCGTGCCCCGCTGAAGGGGATAGACCTGGTCGTTCACAAAGATGTTGCCCGGACTGGTCAGGGGCAGCAGAAACTCGAAATGGTCGTGAAAGTGCAGCCGACTCATGTTCCAGGTGTCATTGTGGTTGAGTTGTAAGTGGAATTCCACATTGGTCATAGACAGAACCTCCGTAAGGGTCCGGCGGGCGGGCAGCGGCTGGCCGGGGAGAAGGGGGCGAAAAAATGGGCGTTGCCCCCGCTGTTTTGCTATTATATCATGGAAGGAGAAGATATGCAAACTTTTTGCTAAATTAAAGCTAGACCCACTGGACGACCTGTGCTACAATAAGTAGCCGATAAATAGCGCATATGCGCAGTTTTTCGTACCTTGAAAACCAGAGGAAGCAAACAAGCAAGAAAAACCAAAAAACATTTTGCAACGGAGGTTTTACCATGAACAAAGTGTATTCTCTGCACGACGCGGTGGAGAAGTTCGTCGAGAGCGGCGACTGCATCTCCTTCGGCGGGTTCACCACCAACCGCAAGCCCTATGCTGCGGTGTATGAGATCCTGCGTCAGGGCCAGAAGGACTTTACCGTCTGGGCCGGTCCTGCCGGCGGCGACTGGGATATGATGATCGGCGAGGGCCGTGTGAAGGCTTATATCAACTGCTACACCGCCAACTCCGGCTACACCAACGTGTCCCGTCGGTTCCGTGCCGCCATCGAGAAGGGCCAGCTGACCTATGAGGACTACTCTCAGGACGTCCTGATGCTCCAGCTGCACGCCGCCTCTCTGGGCCTGCCCTTCCTGCCTGTGCGCCTGATGCAGGGCTCCGGTCTGGAGCAGTATTGGGGCATCAGCGAGGAGGTCCGCAAGACCCTGGACAAGGTGGACGACAAGAAGCTGGTCCGGGTGGAGAACCCCTTCAACCCCGGCGAACAGGTCATCGCTGTCCCCGTGCCCAAGCTGGACACCGCGATCATCCACGTGCAGAAGGCCAGCCCCGACGGCACCTGCATCATCGAGGGCGATGAGTTCCACGACATCGACATCGCCGTGGCCGCCCGCAAGGTCATCGTGACCTGCGAGGACCTGGTCAGCGACGAGTACATCCGCCGCGATCCCACCCTGACCCGCATCTTCGGCCAGTGCGTGGACGCCGTGGTCCACTGCCCCTATGGCGCTTGGCCCGCCCAGTGCTACAACTACTATGACAACGACTCTCACGCCCTGAAGGAGTATGACAAGGCCTCTAAGTATCAGGACGCCGAGGACGCCAAGGCCCAGCTGGCCAAGGCCGCTGCCAAGGCCGAGAAGGCCGCTGCCGCCAAGCCCGAGGACGCCAAGCTGGCCGACGCCGCTGCCCGCGCCAAGAAGGCCGCTGATGACGCCGCCGCCGGTGTGGCCTTCCCCGAGACCTTTAAGGATTTCCTGGACAAGTGGGTCTATTCCATCAAGGACCAGGACGAGCTGCTGGATAAGATCGGCGGCGCCCGTCTGCTGCGCCTGAAGAACGAGCCCCACCTGGGCTACTCCACCAGACACTGAGAAGCAGGGAGGATATTGAAAATGTCTGATTACACCAAGTATACTAAGCAGGAAATGCAGGCTTATGCCATTGCTAAGAACATCAAGGAGAACCAGATCGTCATCGTGGGCACCGGCCTGCCCCTGATCGGCGCTTCTCTGGCCAAGCGGGCCGTGTGCCCCTCCTGCCACCCCATCGTGGAGAGCGGCCTGATGGACTGCGACCCCGTTGAGGTGCCCCGTTCCGTGGGCGACAACCGCTTCATGGCTCACTGCGCCGTGCAGTGGCCCAACATCCGCTTCATCGGCTTTGAGGCCAACGAGTGGCTGCACGATGTGGACCGTATGGTGGCCTTCATCGGCGGCGCCCAGATCGACCCCTATGGCAACGTGAACTCCACCTGCATCTATGGCAAGGGCGACTATGTCAAGCCCCAGACCCGGTTCACCGGCTCCGGAGGCGCCAACGGCATTGCCGGTTACTGCAACACCATCATCATGATGCAGCACCAGAAGCGCCGCTTCATGGAGAAGATCGACTACATCACCTCCTGCGGCTGGATGGACGGCCCCGGCGGCCGTGAGCGCGCCGGTCTGCCCGGCAACCGCGGCCCCCAGATGGTCGTCACCGACCTGGGCATCATGAAGTTCGATGAGCAGACCAAGCGGATGTATCTGGCTTATTACTATCCGTTCTCCACCCCCGAGATGGTCCAGGAGAACACCGGTTTCGACATCGACGTGTCCCGCGCCCAGCTGATGGAGGGTCCCGGCCCCGAGATCATTAAGCTGATTCGTGAGGAGATCGACCCCGGCCAGGCCTTCATCAAGGTCCCCAAGGACTAATTTGGCTTTTTCGGAGTAAAGATATGGAGAATAAGAACAATAGAGATATGCTCATTCTTCTCGTTCTTCTCCTCGCCCTGATCCTGATCGGCATACTGCTGCCGTCGGACAACGTGACGAGATGTGATATCTGACGCTCCCGCCGCGGCCCCCGCTTTTCGGGGGCCGCCCGCCAGAACAATATTAAGGAGGAATTAACATGGGTAATTATTCTATGCCCCGCTATTTCCAGAACATGCCCGTGGTCGGCAAGCCCGTTAAGGCCAACGCCGAGAACGCCACCGAGCTGCGCGCCATCGAGGACGACATCCACGCCCACGTGGTGAAGGCCCTGGAGGCCGGCAAGCCCGACGAGGCCATGAACGCCAAGGGCCAGCTCACCGCTATGCAGCGCGTCTCCCTCCTGGTGGACGCTGGCACCTGGTGCCCCCTGAACAGCCTGTATAACCCCCAGGAGAACAAGACCGGCTCCACCTCCATCGTGAAGGGCCTGGGCCGCGTCAACGGCAAGTGGTGCTGCATCATCGCTTCCGATAACAAGAAGCACGCCGGTACCTGGGTCCCCGGCCAGGCCGACAACCTGCTGCGGGGCAGCGACACCGCCAAGCGGCTGCGTATCCCCCTGATCTATCTGCTGGAGTGCGCCGGCGTTGAGCTGGACCAGCAGGAGAAGGTGTACCCCAACCGTCGCGGCGGCGGCACCCCCTTCTATCGCAACTCCGAGCTGAACCAGATGGGCGTGCCCGTCATCGTGGGCATCCACGGCACCAACCCCGCCGGCGGCGGCTATCACTCCATTTCTCCCACCGTGCTGATCGCCCACGAGAAGGCCAACATGGCCGTGGGCGGCGCCGGTATCGTGGGCGGCATGAACCCCAAGCCCCACGTTGACATGGAGGCCGCTCTGGCCCAGATCGAGGCCACCAAGGGCCTGCGTGCCGATCCTCCCGGATCTGTGTCCGTCCACTATGGTCAGACCGGCTTCTTCCGCGAGGTGTGCCCCACCCAGGAGGGCGTCATCGCCACCATCAAGAAGTATGTGGACATGCTGCCCAGCTATGACCTGGAGTTCTTCCGCGTGGACGCTCCCCAGTCTCCCGCCGCTTCTGACGTGGAGCTGTATGACCTGGTGCTGAACAACAAGAACCGCGCCTATGACATGTACTCCGTCATTGCCCGCCTGTTCGACGGCAGCCAGTTCATGGAGTATAAGAAGGGCTATGGTCCCGAGATGATCACCGGCATCGCCAAGGTGGACGGCCTGCTGGTAGGCGTGGTCGCCAACAACCAGGGCATCATCCCCAACTACCCCGAGTACAAGGTCGCCAAGTACGGCCAGTCCATGGGCGTGGGCGGCAAGCTGTATCGCCAGGGCCTGATTAAGATGAACGAGTTCGTCACCCTGTGCGCCCGTGACCGCCTGCCCATGATCTGGATCCAGGATACCACCGGCATCGACGTGGGCGATGACGCCGAGGTCGCTGAGCTGCTGGGTCTGGGCCAGTCCCTGATTTACTCCATCCAGAACAGCAAGCTGCCTATGATGGAGATCACCCTGCGCCGCGGCACCGCCGCCGCTCACTACGTCCTGGGCGGCCCTCAGGGCAACGACAACAACGCCTTCTCTCTGGGCACCGCTGCCACCGAGATCAACGTTATGAACGGCAAGACCGCTGCCAACGCCATGTACACCGGCCGTCTGGCCAAGGATCAGAAGGCGGGCAAGGATCTGCAGCCCACCATCGACAAGATGAACGAGATGATCGACGATTACGACCGCAAGTCCAAGCCTCTGTTCTGTGCTCAGGCCGGCCTGGTGGACGAGATCGTGGATCTGCCCATGATGCGCAACTATCTGGTGGCCTTCACCGACTCCTGCTATCAGAACCCCGAGTCCATCTGCCCCTTCCACCAGATGCTGCTGCCCAGAACCATCAAGGATTACGACTCCCTGAAGAAGTGATTTTTCGGACAGTTCCCGGCTCCGGGGTCTTGAAACAAGACCCCGGAGCACCCACGAATGCCGGAGAAATGGCCTGTATGTTCTCCGGCGGACGAAATTTTGAATATTTGGAGCGTTACCATGGATCATATCTATACCTTAGGAATTGACATCGGTTCCACGGCTTCCAAGTGCATCATGCTGGCCGACGGCAAGGAGATCGTGGCAAAGTCCCTGATCTCTGTGGGCGCCGGCACCAGCGGCCCCCAGCGGGCCATCAGCGAGGTGCTGGAGCAGGCTGGAAAGACCAAGGAAGAGATGGCCTTTGTGCTGGCCACCGGCTACGGGCGCAACTCTCTGGAGGGCATCGCAGACACGCAGATGAGCGAGCTGAGCTGCCACGCCAAGGGCGCGACGTTCCTGTTCCCCCAGGTCCACACGGTCATCGACATCGGCGGCCAGGATGTGAAGATCCTGCAGGTGGAAAACGGTGTGATGACCAACTTTGTGATGAACGACAAGTGCGCCGCCGGAACCGGCCGCTTCCTGGACGTGATGGCCCGGGTGCTGGAGGTGAAGGTGGAGGACCTGGGCACCCTGGGCGCCCAGTCCACCAAGACGGTGGAGATCAGCTCCACCTGCACCGTGTTCGCCGAGAGCGAGGTCATCAGCCAGCTGTCCATGGGCACGGATAAGCGGGATATCATCAACGGTATCCACCACTCCGTGGCCGCCCGTGTCACCGGGCTGGCCCACCGGGTGGGCATTCGGGACCAGGTGGTGATGACCGGCGGCGTGGCCCAGAACTCCGGCGTGGTCAAGGCCCTGGAGGAGTCTTTGGGACACGAGGTCCACATCTCGCCCCTGACCCAGTATAACGGCGCGCTGGGCGCCGCTCTGTTCGCTTATCAAAAGTACCAAAAGGCGCAGAAGGCCTGAAAAGGCCCGACGCAAGTTTTTCTTAGAATAAGTAGGGAGGAAATTTACTATGGCTAAAACAGTCAGTCCCGGCGTCCTGGCGCTGCGCAAGGTCGTCGATGACGTCTATGCCGACGCCCGCAAGGCCAAGGCCGAGGGCAAGCTGGTGGGCTGGTCCAGCTCCAAGTTCCCCTGTGAGCTGGCCGAGGCTTTCGACCTGAACGTCATGTACCCCGAGAACCAGGCCGCCGGTATCGCCGCTCAGCGTGACGGCGAGATCATGTGCAAGGCCGCCGAGGAGCTGGGCTTTGACAACGACATCTGCGGCTACGCCCGCATCAGCCTGGCCTATGCCGCCGGCAAGCGTGCCGCCCGCAAGTTCGACCCCGAGACCCTGGAGTTCATCATCGACCCCAAGAGCGGCAAGCCCATGAAGGACGAGAACGGCAAGGTCATCATCGACCCCGAGACCGGCAAGCCCAAGAAGGACCCCAAGACCATGCAGCCTTACACCGTTCTGGACGATATCCACGAGATCGAGGCTCTGCCCGAGACCAGCGAGAAGGAGATCGCCTATAAGAACTTCCGCCGTGAGGCCATCAAGCCCTATAAGCAGATGCGCATCCCCCAGCCCGACTTTGTGCTGTGCTGCAACAACATCTGCAACTGCATGACCAAGTGGTATGAGAACATCGCCCGTATGTGCAACATCCCCCTGATCATGATCGACATCCCCTATAACAACACCGTCGATGTGGCCGACACCAACGTGGCCTATGTCCGCGCTCAGTTCGACAACGCCATCCACCAGCTGGAGAAGCTGACCGGCAAGAAGTTCGACCAGAAGAAGTTCGAGGACGCCTGTGCCCACGCCAATCGCACCGCCAAGGCCTGGCTGAAGGTGTGCGATTACCTCCAGTACAAGCCCGCCCCCTACAGCGGCTTTGACCTGTTCAACCACATGGCCGACGTGGTCACCGCCCGCGGCAAGGTCCAGGCTGCCGAGGCTTTCGAGCTGCTGGACAAGGACCTGGAGGCTGCCGTGAAGGAAGGCAAGTCCACCACTCCCTTCCCCGAGCAGTACCGCGTCATGTTCGAGGGCATCCCCTGCTGGCCCAAGCTGCCCAACCTGTTCAAGCCCCTGAAGGCCAACGGCGTCAACGTCACCGCCGTGGTGTACGCCCCCGCCTTCGGCTTCGTGTACAACAACATCGACGAGATGGCCCGCGCCTATTACAAGGCCCCCAACTCCGTGTGTATCGAGCAGGGCGTGGATTGGCGTGAGGGCATCTGCCGGAACAACAAGGTGGACGGCGTGCTGGTCCACTATAACCGTTCCTGCAAGCCCTGGTCCGGCTATATGGCCGAGATGCAGCGCCGCTTCACCAAGGACCTGGGCGTGCCCTGTGCCGGCTTCGACGGCGACCAGGCCGATCCCAGAAACTTCAACGAGGCCCAGTATGAGACCCGCGTCCAGGGCCTGGTCGAGGCCATGGAGGCTAACAAAGCTGCGAAGGAGGGCGCTGAGAAATGAGCACCGAGGTTATGCTGAAAGAGTTTGCGGAGGTGGCTGAGCACCCCCACCGCGTGCTGACCGCTTATAAGAACGAGGGCAAGAAGGTCATCGGTATCCTGCCCTACTTTGCTCCCGTGGAGCTGGTCGTGGCTGCCGGTATGGTCCCCATGGGCATCTGGGGCAGCAACAAGAAGACCATCTCCCAGGCCAAGGAGTATTGCGCCACCTTCTATTGCACCATCGCCCAGCTGGCGCTGGAGATGCTGCTGGACGGCACCATGGATCAGCTGGACGGCCTCATCACCCCCACCATCTGCGACACCCTGCGCCCCATGAGCCAGAACTTCCGCGTGGCC
>ERZ856578.3249-NODE-3249-length-24807-cov-13.718965_pt1 | contig 24807 bp, 17 predicted proteins | sample MGYA00514384_ERZ856578 | MGnify/ENA primary metagenome ERZ856578 (study PRJEB29103, sample SAMN06111958) | human gut metagenome | biome: human gut; feature: ankylosing spondylitis patient; material: healthy_person | host: Homo sapiens | place: China:Hangzhou... | reverse complement strand
CGGGCGCATAGGGGGAAATGTGCCTCCCTCCATCCAAAGGTTCCACCGTCACGACAGGGGAGAGCGCGGAGAGAGAGAGAGAGAGAGAGAGAGAGAGAGAGAGAGAGAGAGAGAGAGAGAGAGAGAGAAGCTCAACTTTTTTAATCCATTAGAGGATATCAAATATTTGTTTTTACGATACCGTGTGATCATGCGGAAATGGGTTTGCAAAAGATATATCTACTAAGTGCTTATTTTTATAATAAAAAATAGCAATTTGAGCTTTTTAGAACAACTTTTTTTGAAAAAAGCGAAAAAAGGTCTGGACAGGAAGCTTGCTCCGATATAAATTCACCCCAACAGATATATCACATATGCATGCGAGAAAAACCTAACCGGATGGCAACCTTTAAATATGGATGATATTTTATATGTTATATCATTATATTACATACAAATAATCTTCCAATGCGGACGTTCTTCTCTTTGCGGCAATGAATATACGGCCTCGCTATAGATATATTATTCTATCCGTCTTTATTCGAAAAAAGGCGATCAAACCAATTGATACATCACACACCCAAGGAGCGCATCATGCACGGCAAGGCGTTGATCAACGAGGCATTGAAGGGGAACCCCGTCGAGCGGACCCCCTGGGTTCCCTACACCGGTTCCCAAATCGCCAACCTCAAGGGGTATACCGCACAGGAAATGTTCCGCGACGCGGACAAGCTGTACGAATGCTGCATCGAGGCGGAGTCCCAATACTCCCCGGACGGCATGACTCCCATGTTCGACCTGCAAGTCGAAGCTGAAATCCTCGGCTGCGATCTCGCATGGTACGACAACACCCCGCCCACCGTCTGCTCTCACCCGCTCGAAGGCGAGCTCGTCATCCCCACGCGGCGCATCCAAAAGACCGACGGGCGCATCCCGCTCATCCTCGACGTCATGCGCCGCTTCAAGGCCGCCAAGCCCGACATCGCCATGTACGGCCTCGTCTGCGGCCCGTTCACCCTCGCCTCGCACCTGCGCGGGACCAACATCTTTATGGATATGTACGACGATGAGGACGGCGTGAAGGCCCTCGTCGCCTACTGTGAGGAAGTCGTCCGTGAGGTTGCGGACTACTACATCGAGGCCGGGTGCGACATCATTGCCGCCGTGGACCCGCTTGTCTCTCAGATCTCCCCGGACATGTTCGAAACCTTCCTGAGCGAACCCTACACGAAGTTCTTCGCCTCCATGCGCGAAAAGGGTATGCCCTCCTCCTTCTTCGTCTGCGGCGACGCCACCAAGAACATCGAACCCATGTGCCTCACCAGGCCCGACTGCATCGCCATCGACGAAAACGTCGACATCGTGGAAGCCAAAAAGCTCACGGACGCCCACGGCATCACCATTTCCGGCAACCTCCAGCTCACCATCACCATGCTGCTCGGCACGCAGCAGGACAACCAAAAGGCCGCCATCGAACTGATGGACAAGATGGGCACGTACCGCTTCATCCTCGCGCCCGGCTGTGACGTTCCTTTTGACGCACCCGCCGCGAACCTCATCGGCGTGGGGCAGGCCGTGCACAACCCCGAAGCCGTCCGCAAGGCGCTTGAAAGCTACGTCGCCAAGGACAATCTGCCGGAAATCGAAATGCCGGACTACGTCAATCTCGACCACGTCCTCGTCGAGGTCGTGACCATCGACTCCAAGACCTGCGCCGCCTGCGGCTACATGGTCGCAACCGCCAACAACGCCGCCAAGATTTATGGGGACAAGGTCAAAGTCGTCGAACGGTCCATCATGTTCCCCGAGAACCTCGCGTTCGTGAGCAAGGTCGGCCTGACGAACCTCCCCTCGCTCCTCGTCAACGGCGTCATCAAGCACATCTCCCTCATCCCCACCGTCGAAAAGCTGCGGGAGGAGATTGAGGAAGCGATGAAGTAGAACAGAGGGTGGAGGGAAGAGGAAACCCTTCTGAAGAGAGATTTTCCTCCCCACCCCGCCCTTTCCTACCCAAGGCTTTGAAGGTGGGGAGGCGGCGCGGCGGGAGTCCCTATCGGACTGAAAACGGACAGGATACGGAGTCTTCTCCAAAAGGGGCAAAGAGAGAGGCACGGGCCTCGGCTCTTCCCCACAAGGCAGGATTGACGGAATGCGCAAGGAACTGATCATCCTCTCCGGCTTTCTCGGAAGCGGGAAGACGACGCTGCTGCGGTCGCTCCTGCTGCGTCACTCGGATCGGAAGATAGCCGTGCTGCTGAACGACTTCGGCGACATCCCCGTGGACGGGGAAACCCTGCGCCGCTCCGGCGTCGAGGGCGGCGTAGTGGTGGAGATCGGAGGTGGATCGGTATTCTGCTCGTGCCTGCGGGAGCCGTTCATCAAGGCGCTGGCCAACCTCGCCGCCCGCGACGAGGATCTGATCATCGTGGAGGCCTCCGGCATGTCCGATCCCTCCGCCGTGGACAAGATGCTCCGGCTCTCCGGCCTCGACGGCCTTTTTGAGCACACCTCGACCATCTGCCTGTTCGATCCCGTCAAGAGCCTCAAGCTGGCGCGCGTGCTGGAAGTCATCCCGCGCCAACTGGCCTCGGCCAGCGTCGTTGTCCTGACCAAGGCCGACATCACGACTAAGGAGGAACGGGACGCAGCCCGCGCCTATATCCGCTCGCAGGAACCCGACCTCCCCATAGTGGAAAGCCATAACGGAAACGCGGATTTTGCCTCCCTGCCCGAACGGGCGCTTCGCCTGTTCCCGGTCGGATTCAATACCCCGGAGACGCGGCCCGACTGCTTCGCACTGGAAGCTGTCAGGACCGACGCCAAGACGCTGCTCGACGCCCTGACCGCCGACGGAAACGTGCTGCGGGTCAAGGGGTATATCCGGGCCGCCGACGGCGTCCGATTCGTCTCGGATACCGGGCAGGGTTTTGAAACGATGGAAAGCCGGGACGCGCCGGTACCCCTCATGATCATCTGTATGCAGGGAACCGCCGGAGCCGTCCGCGCCGCATTGCACGCGGCGGGCATCGCCTGAATCAGCACAACCTTTAAGGAGCATACCATGAGCGCTATTTTGCAGGACATTTCCGAGAAGTTGCAGAAAGGGAAAATGAAGGAAGTCGCCGAGCTGGTGAAGCAGGCCGTCGCCGACGGCATCCAGCCCCTGACCATCCTCAATGAGGGCCTCATGCCCGGCATGGACATCATCGGCGAACGCTTCAAGAAAAACGACATCTTCATCCCCGAAGTGCTCATCGCGGCCCGCGCGATGGCCGCCGGAACCGATGTCCTGCGTCCCCTCCTCGTGGGCGACCAGATGGAAGAAAAGGGCACCGTCGTCATCGGGACCATCAAGGACGACCTCCACGACATCGGCAAGAACCTTGTCCGCATGATGATGGAATCCAAGGGCCTCAACGTCATCGACCTCGGCAACAGCGTGCCCCCGGCCAAATACATTGAAGCCGCCGCCAAGCACAACGCCGACATCATCGCCTGTTCCGCCCTGCTCACCACCACGATGGTCCACATCAAGGATGTCGTGAAGGGCGTGGCCGAGAGCCCCCTCGCCGGAAAGGTCAAAATCATGATCGGCGGCGCACCCGTCAATGACGCCTTCCGCGAGTCCATCGGAGCCGATTATTACACCCCCGACGCCTCCTCAGCCGCGGAAAAGGCCCTCGAAATCTGCGCCGCCGCGAGGGCGTAGAAAAACATTATGGGAACCGGGGGAGGGGGCAACCCTTCTTCAGAAGGGTTGCCCCTCTCCCGGGCCCCTTCCACCTCCCAAGACGTTTGACTGGTGGGGAGGCGGCCCGCAAGAAACCCCTCCGTATGGAAGGAATGGAGCGGAGGCGAAACGGAAACCCCGCCGCCGGGGAACACGGCAAAGAGGCGGGCCGCCTCTCCCATGCTTCCCGCCGCAAGGCGGCTCCTCCCACCCAAACGGCCCCGGCAACCCCGCCACCCGGCGGAAAGGAAACGGATATGCACCTCATCGCCTGCGAAGTCTTCCGCCCCGAGCTGGAACGCCTGACGCGAGCCATGCGCAACGCGCCCGAGGTGACGTATCTCGAACAGGGCCTCCACGACACTCCGGACGAACTCCGCCGCCGCGTGCAGCAAGCCGTCGACGCGCTGGAAGCCAAGGGCGAAACGGTCATTTTCCTCGCCTACGGCCTGTGCGGGTGCGGGCTTACCGGCGTGACCGGGCACACCGCGACTCTGATCCTCCCCCGCGTCCACGACTGCATCCCGGTCCTGCTCGGGGCGACGCAGGAACAAGCCAACGAATCATCGCTCGGCGGCGGCACTTACTGGCTCTCCCCCGGCTGGCTCCGCTACTCGCAAACCTCGTTCATCCAAAACCGCGAGAAACGCTTCAAGGAATACGAGGAACGGTTCGGCACCGATTCCGCGGCCTACCTCATCGAACTCGAAGGATCGTGGCTCAGAAACTATACCAACGCCTGCCTGATCCTCTGGGAAGGCTGGGAAGACGAACGGGAACTCGTCCGGACCGCCAAAGCCGTGGCCGACGACGCCGGGCTCGGCTACCGGGAACTTCCCGGAGACCCGAATTTCATCCAAGCCCTGCTCGACGGCGGCAAGGACGGGCGCTTCATGCGCATCGCTCCCGGCTTCACGCCGGATCTCGACGGTAACGGAACCATTACAGCCGTGCGGGTGACATCATGAATGTTTCAATCACCGTCCGCCACTGCGGAGAAACCACAACCCTCCGCGCCGAGGCGGGAACGCCCCTCGCTCCCCTGCTCCGCGAAGCGGGTTTACTCACCCTGCCCTGCGGCGTCGGCAAGTGCGGCAAGTGCCTCATCCTCGCCGCCACCGAACCCTGCGCCGAGGAACGCGCCCTGCTCGGCGACGCAGCCCTCGCTTCCGGGCTGCGCCTCGCCTGTTACACCCGCGCCGCTGAGGGGCTCGACATCGCCCTTCCGCAGGCCGGGGCCCTGCGCGTGCTCACCCGGTTCGCGCAATCGGACTACCCGTTCCGGCCCATCGTGGAGCGCCGCCCCTTCGCCATGCCCGAGCCGTCCCTCGACGACCAGCGCAGCGACCTGCAACGCCTCATCGACGCCTGCGGCGCAAAGGGCCACGCCCTCGGCCTCGGCCAGCTCGCCGCCCTGCCCGCCTTCATACGCAACGCCCGCTCCAACGGCGGGTGCGGCGACGGGCACGGCAACGTGTGCGGCTTCGGCCTCATGCATGGGGAAACCCTCGTCGGCTATACGGCCTCGGATGAGACATACGCCCTTATCGTGGACATCGGCACCACCACCGTCGCCGCCCTGCTCGTGGACACGGCACGCAGGCGCGTGGTCGCGGCACGCGGCGAACACAACGCCCAATCGCCCTACGGCGCGGACGTCATCAGCCGCATCCGCCACGAAACGGAATGGGAAGAACACCGCAACGGCCCGAACCCGCTGCAACAGGCCATCGCCAAGCAGGTTTCCGCAATGCTCGCCGGACTGCTGGAACAGGCCGGGATCGGCGACGTGGACTTCCTGTCCCTGACCGGCAACACGACCATGATGCACCTGCTCTGCGGGCTGCCCGGCGAACACATCGGCAAGGCCCCGTTCATCCCCGCCACGCTCGAACCCATGCGCCTGCCCGCCGCCGATCTGGGCATCGCCTCGCAAGCCCCCGCGTTCCTGCTACCCGGCATTTCCGCCTATATCGGCGCGGACATCGTGGCCTCGCTCCTCGCCGCCGACGCCCACCGCAGCCAGCCGCCCTTCCTGCTCGTCGACCTCGGCACCAACGCCGAAACCGTGCTCTGCGCAAGCGGCACGCTCTACGCCTGTTCGGCGGCCGCCGGGCCATGTTTCGAGGGCGCAACCCTTTCCTGCGGCATGGCCGGGCAGGATGGGGCCATCGATACCGTTTCGCCCGACCCGGAACGCGGCCTGTCCTTTACCACCATCGGCGACGCGCCTGCGCGCGGGCTGTGCGGCTCCGGGGTACTGGATGCGCTGGCCCTGCTGCTTGACGCCGGGATCGTGGACGAAACCGGACGCCTCGAAGCCGACGCCTCCCCGCTCGGCGCACGGATTACGGACGACGCGCTGACCTTCACGGATTCGGTGCGCTTCACCCAGAAGGACATCCGGGAAGTGCAGCTCGCCAAGGCCGCCGTGCGCGCGGGCATCGACATCCTGCTGCGGGAGGCGGGCATGGAAACCGCGGATGTGGCCCGCCTCTACCTTGCGGGCGGCTTCGGCTCCGCCATGCGCCCGGAAAGCGCGGCCCGCATCGGGCTCATCCCCGAAGAACTTTCCGACCGGGTCACGGTGCTCGGCAATGCCGCCGGTTCCGGCGCGCTGCGCTATGCGACCGAGGAAGGCGCGGCCGAAAGCGCCCTCGGCATCATCCGCCGTACCCGGTACATCGAACTTTCCGCCCACGCGGGCTTCACCGACGCCTACGTGGAACGGATGCTCTTTCCCGAAAGGGAATGAGGTTGGAAAGGGGGAAACCTTTCCGGCGAGCGGGACACCCGCGCGGATTGCCTTTTCCCCCCGGCTCTCACCCTCCTTTTCCCAAAGCGCGCGCAATGCGATGCGGGAAAAAAATGTTCCTTATGAATGAGGGTGCGGAAACATCCCGTTCGGGACATCCCCCGGAACTTTCCGGGCGAACAACGGCAGAGGCACGGCGGACCCGTTCCGCCTTACGATACGCTTCAGCAAACCCAGAGAGGCTTGTATGAAAAGATGGGCACATTCCAGTCTGATGGGGGGAGTCGGCGTCGGCCTGAACTTCCTCCGCGAAAAGGACTGCGAAAAGATCCATGAGGCATCCCTAGAAGTCCTGCACGACCGGGGCGCGTACTTCGACAGCGAAACGGCACGCGAAGTCCTGCGCGACCACGGCTGTTGGGAAGACGCGGACGGCTGCACCCATTTCCCGCGCACGCTTGTGGAAAGCGCGCTGGAAGCGGTCCCCGCCGAGTTCGTCCATCGCGGCAGGACGCCCGACGACGACATCCACATGGCGCAGGATCAGGTGTATGCCTCCAACTTCGGCGAAGGCATCTTCACCCATGACCTTGAAACCGGCGAACGCCGTTCCACCGTCAAGCAGGACGCCGTCGACATCCTGCGCGTGGTGGACTCGCTCGACAACATCCACATCTACAACCGCGCCATCGGCCCGCAGGACGTGCCGTCCGAATCCGCGTCGATGCACAATGCGGAAGTGGCGTTCTGCTACACCAGCAAGCCCATGCACCTGGTGTCCGGCAGCCCCTTCCAGACCAAGAAGATGATCAAGATGGCGGAAATCGCCGCCGGCGGAAAGGAAGAGCTCAAGCGCCGTCCGCGCACCGCCTTCAACCACACCACGATCAGCCCGCTCCGCATCTCGCATGAGGCTTGCGAAAACGCCATGATCGTGGCCGAGGCCGGGCTCCCCAACCACATCCTCGTCATGGTGCAGCAGGGCGCGACCTCGCCCATCAGCTACGCGGGGAGCGTGGCCGTGCACAACGCGGACTTCCTCGCCTTCAACACCCTGCTGCAGTGCGTGAACAAGGGCAACCCCACCCTGTACGGCGCGTCCGCCTGCGTCATGGACATGAAAAAGGGCCTTTCCCTCGTGGCGGCCCCCGAAGTGTTCGTGCTCAACGCGGCAATGGCCCGGATGTCGAAATACTACAATATCCCGAGCTACATTGCCGGTGGATAGACGGACAGCATATGCAACGACGTGCAGGCCGGAGCCGAACGCGCTCTCAACCGCCTGATGACCGCGCTGGCAGGTGCCAGTGTTCTTTTCGGTCAGGGTATGCTTGAGACGGGACTTACGTTCGACATCCCGACCCTGCTCGTGGACGACGAAATCATTGATTATGTGCTGCGGATGCTGGCTGGCTTCAAGGTTGACGCCACAACCCTCTCCACAGACCTGATCAAGGAAGTCGGCCCCTTCGGCACGTACCTCGCTGAAATGAACACCTTCGAACATCTCGGCGACCTCAGCACCTACAACCTCATGAACCGCCGGAACTACGACATGTGGGCCGCCTCCGGGAAGCCCGATCTCTATGGGCAGGCCCGCGAACGCGCCAAGGAAATCCTCGCCACCCATAAGCAGAAGAACCCCTTGAGCCCCGAGCAGGTCAAGGCCATCCGTGACGTCCTCGTGGACGCGGAAGGCGAACTCGGCGTCGCAGACTTCTGGAAGGGCAAGGAAGAGAAGCGCTTTATCGACAACGACCTTTATTAGGGCATCCCAAAGCGAAAAGGCTCTAACGGGCCGTCCGGCGGGGCTTCGGGTCCCCGCCGGAGTCGGAAAGATACCCGGCGCGTTTTCCTTTCCTCCTCTTGGGGAAAACGCGCCGGGGCACAAAACGGCCTTTCTTCGTTCCCCCCTCTATGCGGAAAAAACGACGCCCTGCCGCCGAATCTGCTCCCGTGCACAACGGGACGAATTTTCCACGGAAAACCGCGCCACACCCGCCAAGGAGCACCGTGCCATGACCATGACATCAAGAGAACGCTTCGCCGCGATGCTGAATCACAAGACGCCTGACCGGATGCCCGTATACCCGCTGGTGAACAGCATATCGCGCCAGTCGCTCGGCATTACCTATGAAGAATGGACCAAGGACATCAACAAGTGCGCCGAGGCGATCATCCGCACCACGGACGAACTCGAACTCGACTGCCTGTGCACGCTGGTCGACCTCTCTGTGGAGGCCGCCGATTTCGGGCAGGAACTGCTGTACTTCACGGACAAGGCCGCCTGCCCTGATCCCGCGCACCGCGTCGTCCCCACCGAGGGGGATTACGACAAGATCCCCCGCATCGATCCCGCCAAGGGCAAGCGCATGAGCGAACACGTGGAACTCTGCCGCAAGCTCGTAAAGGCGCGGGGCAAGGACAAGCCCGTGGTCGCCTTCGTGTTCGGGCCGCTCGGCATCGTCAGCATGCTCAGGGGCCAGCAGGAAATGTTCATGGATCTGTATACCGCCCCGGACGAAGTGAAAAAGGGCGTGGAGATCGTCGCCGACGTGCTCTGCGATTGGATCGACCAACTCTGCGCCACGGGCATCGACGCGGTGATGTTCGATACGCTGTACGCCTCCCGGTCGATCATGAGCGCGGAGATGTGGGACGAGTTCGAGGGCGTCTACATGACCCGCATCGCAGAACGCGTGCGCTCCCACGGCTGCGCGGTGATGATCCACAACTGCGGGCAGGGCGCGTATTTTGACGAGCAGTACGAACGGATGAAGCCTGTGCTGTTCTCCTTCGCCCACCCGCCGCAGGGCTGCGCGGATATGAAGGAAGCCGTCGAAAAGTACGCCGACAAGATGATACTCATGGGCACCATCGATCCCGGTTGGTTCATGACCGCGACTCCTGAAACCCTGAAGGCGCGCGTGGAAGAAGAACTTGCCGTCTTCGGCCCTTCCAAGCGCTACGTCCTTTCGACCGGCTGCGAATACCCCGCCTGCCTCGACTTTGCCTTCCCCCGCCAGATGGTGGATATGGCGAAGGCGTACACCTACAAATAAAGGCGGGCTATCCCCATCCCGCCCTCCGCCCGCGGTTCCCCCGAACCTGCGGGCAGAGCTTCCCGGAACGGGGCCGCGCGGCGGAAGGGCCGGTTTCCCTCTCCCGGGCCCGCCAGCGTCCGGCCCCGTCATCCCCTGTCATCAAAAAACGGGGCGGGCCGCCCGTTCCCCGCCTTCCCGCCCCCCATGCCCCGGCTATACAGATATTTCTCCTGCCCAGCCCCTCCCCCTCCCCGCTCCAGACTCCGGATCGCCCATGATGCCCCTCAAGCGGCACCCCGCCTTGCTCCGTCCGGATGAAGGGCCTTTGCCGCCCCATTTTCCGATCGAGATTTTTTTCCCATGCCGCTCCGAAAAGCTGGACAAGGGGGCTCTTCTGATATATGAGATAACCAACGGATGCGGAAAAGACGCACGATCCGGCGGCACGCGCCGCCATGCCTTTTGAGGTGCTATCATGGCAGTCCTCAAAAGGTTTTTCAGGGGAAACCATATGCAAGGCGCCGAGGTATTTCGGAACGGTTTAAGAAAAAAAATCGCTTTCTGATATTCCTAACGCCCTCAACCCCCTTGAAGCCGCCGTGCAGGTAGGGTAAAACAATCTAATGTAGGCCGGAGGAACGGTGCGCAAGCGCCTTGATGCCCCGGAAAACAGGCGGGAGATCGCCCGCCAGCCCTCCGCCAAAAACCAACCCCGCCGGGCCAAGTGCCCCGCCGCAACCAACGCAACCGTTTCAGGTGCCCGAATATTTCGGGATAATTGGGAAGTTCGTAAAAACGACGCTGACCCCGCAACCGTGAGAGGGGATGAACCCGCAACAGCCACTGTGGACGCCGTCTACGGGAAGGCGCGGGCAAAGAAGATCCTCAAGCCGGGAAACCAGCCTGAAAACTCATATGGTACGGACGCCGCCAAGCGTTCCGTCCGGTCCACGATGATTGGACCAAGGAGTTGCCATGAAAAAATGTTTCGTCATGGTTCTGCTGTGCTGCCTGCTGGTGGCCGGAACCGCCTTCGCCAAGACGGGCACCCTGCTCGTCGCCTTCGGAACTTCGATGGACAGTGCAAGGCCCGCAATCGACGACATCGAAAAGGCCTACAAGAAAGCCGCCGGGAATGAACCCGTGCTTCTGGCCTTCACCTCGGACATCATCCGCAACAAGCTGGCCAAGGAAGGCAAGCCCGTCCTCTCCGTCAACGCCGCGATGAATGAGCTCGCCGCGCAGGGCGTGACCGATCTCAAGATCCAGTCCCTGCACATCGCCCCCGCCGAGGAATACAACCAGCTCGAACGCATGGTCGTCAAAAACATCACCAAGAATCCCGGCGTATTCAAGACGGTCAAGGTCGGCTATCCTCTCCTTGTCTCTGAAAAGGATCTCGACGCCGTCGTCAAGGTGGTGCTCGCTTCCCTGCCCAAGGATCGCAAGCCCGGTGACGCCGTGGTGCTCATGGGCCACGGCAACGACCGCGGCCCCGGCGACCTGACCCTCGCCGCCACTGCCGCCGCCTTCCACAAGGCCGATCCCCACGTCTGGCTCGCCACCGTCGAAGGCTCCAACAGCTTCGACAACGTCCTGCCCAAGCTCAAGGCTTCCGGCGCCAAGCGCGTCTGGCTCCAGCCCTTCATGATCGTTGCGGGTGACCACGCCAACAACGACCTCGCCGGGCCGGAAGAGGATTCCTGGGCCTCCCGCATCAAGGCTGCCGGGATGACCCCCATGCCCAACCTCAAGGGCCTCGGCCAGCTCAAGGGCATTCAGGACATCTTCCTCAGTCACACCCAGAACGCCGTTGTCGATCTCGCCAACACGAAGAAGGCGGATTAAGTGAGGATGGAATAGCGAAGGAATCGGAGGGGGAAGGGGAACCTTTCTGGAGACGGGCTTCCCCTTTCCCCTCCCAAGACTTTCGACCTTATCGAATCCCTTTTCACGGCTTTCCCTGTAAGCCCAAAAAAGGTCTGCAATACGGCATTGCCCCTCTCCTTAAAGACGCTCCGTTCCTTCAGAGGCAAGCTCACAGAAAGTCGCCATTTTTGCAGAAAAACAAAATATGGTTCCCCCTTTCCTACAGAACAGAAACCGTTGGAGAGAAAGGGGGAGGTTCGGGGAAAGGCAAGAGAAGCCCTTCCTTTCTCCGAAAACATCAACCCACTACAAGGATTTTACCATGAAACCGGGAAAACTGTACGGCGTGGGCATCGGCCCCGGCGACCCTCGGTACCTGACCCTCCGGGCGGCGGACGTGCTGCGCTCCGTAGACGTAATCTTTACCGTCATCTCCCAAAACGCATCGAGCAGCGTTTCCCGGTCCGTGGTCGAATCCCTCGAGCCACGCGGAGAAATCCATCTCCAGATCTTCAGCATGTCGCGTGACAAGGCCGTCCGCGCCGCGCAGGTGCAGGCCAACGCCGACGCCATCATTACGGAACTGAAAGCGGGCCGGGACTGTGCCTTCGCCACTCTCGGCGACGCCATGACCTACAGTACATTTGGTTATGTTCTGGAAATAATACGTGAAGCCATCCCCGGCGTGGAATTGGAAATCGTCCCCGGCATCACCTCCTTCGCCACTCTGACGGCGAAAGCCGGAACTGTGCTCGTAGAAAACGGCGAACAGCTCAGAGTCATCCCATCCTTCAAGTCGGAAATGGCCGAAACGCTGGACTTCCCCAAAGGCTCCACCACGATTCTCCTCAAGACCTACCGTAGCCGCAAGGCGCTGGTGGAACGCCTCAGGCGCGAGGAAAATGTGGAGATCCTGTACGGCGAACATCTGGCAATGGAGGGGCAGACCCTCCTGACCGATCTGGATGCCGTTGCCGACCGTCCGGAAGAATACCTGTCGCTCATCATGGTCAAAAAGCAATGAAACGCGGACGCCGCCCTCTTCCGCCTCCGTGGAGGCGCCCGAGCCGCATCCTGTGGTTCGTTCTGGCCGTCATCGGAGCCTGTTGGCTTACGCTGCACATGCCGGAATCCCACGTGATGCGCCCGAAGCCGGAACAAAACGGCACGAGCGCCCCCACAAGCCGGATGCACCGGCCCGCTCCCGTCAGTGAGTCTATGGACGCGGATGTGGGCGAAGACGCCGTGACTTCCTCCGGGCCGACAAAGATGGATACCGCGGCCCCCCGCATGAAGCGGCACGCGCCGCTCACCCCGGCGGAAAAAATCTTCGCCAAGATGAAAACCTTCGGACGCCTGTTCGCCATCGTGGGCATCGCTGCCTTCCTCGGAGGGCTGATGGAGGCGCGGCGCTGGCACATGGCGCTGGCGCGGGTCATGGGCAAGCTGGCCCGGATGGCCCGGCTCCCCGAGATCGTGGGCCTTGCGATGCCGACAGCGCTCTGTTCCAATGCGGCGGCCAACAGCATACTGGTCAGCAGCCATGCCGACGGGCATATCCGCACCTCGGCGCTCATTGCGGGCGGCATGGCGAACAGCTATCTGGCCTACGTCTCGCACTCCATCCGGGTCATGTATCCGGTGCTCGGAGCCATCGGGCTTCCGGGGGCGCTCTACTTCGCGGCGCAGTTCTCGGGCGGGTTCATGGTCATCCTCGGCGTCCTGCTCTGGAACCGCTGGTATGTCTCCGGGCACGGGGATACGCCCGTTTCCGGCATTCCCCCGGTAGACGAAGCCCCGCTCGGGTGGCCTTCCGCCGTGGGAAAAGCCGCCGTCCGCTCGCTGACGCTGCTGTTTCGCATGGTGTGCATCACGGTCCCGCTGATGCTCTGCATCGAATGGCTGTTGAAGAACGGCGCGTTCAATTTCTGGGAGCAGTATGTCCCTGATCAGGTGAACCGTTTTTTCCCTGCGGAACTGGTATCCGTGGTCGCCGCGCAGATGGGCGGCTTGGTGCAGTCTTCCGCGGTCGCCGCGAACCTCAGGGCCGAAGGGCTCATCGACAACGCGCAGATCCTGCTGGCGATGCTCGTCGGGAGCGCGGTGGGCAACCCCTTCCGCACTCTGCGGAGGAATCTCCCTTCGGCGCTCGGGATTTTCCCCGTGCCCGTCGCGTTCGCCATAGTCATCGGTATGCAGCTCTCGCGCTTCGTCGTTACCCTCGTCGCCATCGCCGGGGTCATCGCGTTCATGCATTATGTGTTGTATTGAACTTGGAGGGGGAAGGGGAACCTTTCTGGAGAAAGGTTCCCCTTCCCCCTCCAAACCTCCCCCTTCCTCTCCAAAGACTTTCGACTGATGGGGAGGCCACGCGGAAGGAGTTCGTTCCCGCGAAAGACGTTGAAGAGGGGAGCAGGCGAGGGACACGGAAAAGCCGCAATGGTGGAGCAACAATGAAACGGGATTATTGGACCAGCGGCATACGAAAAAGCGAAACTCTTGTTGCCGGAGGCGGCATGAACATACGTTGGAATTTGAGCGGAATGGAAATCGAGCGGGAGAGCTTCCGTGTCATCGAGTCGGAGTGCGATCTCCACAAGCGGATGCCCGCACCGGAATGGCGTGTGGCGCGCCGCCTGATCCATACCACAGCGGACATGTCCATCGCGGACACGCTGGTTTTCCGGCATGACGCCATCGGCTCGGGTCTGTGCGCGTTACGGGCTGGGGCGCCGATATTCTGCGATTCCAAGATGATCCGCGCCGGGCTTTCCATCGAGCGGTTGAAGAGGCTGAATCCCGGTTACGGTCCCGAAAGCCTGCACTGCCATATCAGCGATCAGGACGTCATCGATCGCGCCAAACTCGAAGGCCACACCCGTGCCCTGTGCAGCGCGGAGAAGGCGCGGCCCATGCTTGACGGGGCCATCGTGCTCATCGGCAACGCTCCGCTGGCGCTGGCCCGCATTGCCCGGTACGCGCTTGAGGAAGGCGTGCGGCCCGCCCTTGTCGTCGGGATGCCCGTCGGATTTGTCAACGTGGTGGAGTCAAAGGAACTTCTTGCCCAGTGCGACGTTCCCCAGATCGTCCTTGAAGGACGGCGCGGCGGCAGCGCCCTCGCCGTCACCACGCTTCACGCCGTTATGGAGAGCGCGTAGGGATATGGAACTTGGGGAGGCTCTGCGAGAGGAGTTCGTTCCGGCAGGAAACAGAATATCAAGAATATAAATAACTAGTTTAAATATATTAAACAAACAATCTTCACATTGCCTTTTCAGAAAGATGATACAACGGAAGCTCGGCAACATCCCGTAAAACCGCAGAACAGGGATTCGATAAACGCGAAAGTCTTTGGAAAAGGAGAGGAGGGGGTCTGGGGGAGGGGAGGAAAAACCTTTCTCCAGAAAGGTTTTTCCTCCCCTCCCCCAGTTCGCATAACCCAACCCGATCCAACGCGCTATGAAACAAACCGAACAGAAAACCCTGCGCTGGGGCTACTCCACGGGCGCGTGTGCGGCGGCGGTGGCGACGGCGGCGTGGCTGCGGCTGACGCGGCCGGAAACGCCCCTGCCCACAATCCCGATGCTGTTCCTCGATGGCAGGGAGCGCATCCTTCCGCTGCTTGAGCCGGACGAAGTCCACATGGCTGCCATCCGCAAGGACGGCGGCGACGACCCGGACTGCACGCACGGCGCGATCCTGTTTGGGAACATGCGGAGATGCTCGGCTTCAGACGCACGGAAAGAAGATTATACGTTAAGCGTGGGAGGCGGTACGGTCATCCTGCGCGGCGCGGCGGGCGTAGGGCTGTGTACCCGCCCCGGACTGGACTGCGAACAGGGCAAGTGGGCCATCAACACCGGCCCGCGCCGGATGATCGCGGAGAACCTGCACCACGCAGGGCTCGACGCCGGATGCTGGCTGCTGGAAATCGGCGTGGAGAACGGGGAGGAGCTGGCAAAACACACCCTCAACCCGCTCCTCGGCGTTGTCGGCGGGATCTCGATCCTTGGGACGACCGGGCTCGTGCGGCCCTACAGCCACGAAGCCTATATTGAAACCGTGCGGATTTGCGTGAAATCGCACCATATCGCCCACGGGACGACAATGGTGTTCTGCACCGGCGGACGCACGAAGTCCGGCGCGGAACGGCGGCTTCCCTCTCTGCCCGAAACGGCGTTCACCTGCATCGGGGACTTTATCGCGGAGAGCCTCGCCGCGGCCTGTGAATACGGGATGCGCGAAATCGTCGTGGCCTGCATGGCGGGGAAATTGTGCAAGTACGCGGCTGGATTTGAAAACACCCATGCCCACAAAGTCAGTCAGGATATGGATCTGTTGCGTGCCGAGGTACGGAAGCACCTGCCCGGGGAAGAAGCCCTGCACGATGCACTGGCGCACAGCGTTTCCGTGCGGGAAGCGCTTCTGTCCATCCCCGAAGCGGATCGGCCCGGCATCCTACGGCGCCTCGCCCGCACCGCCCTCGGGCAGTTTGCCCGCCGTTGCGGGGAAAACATCGCGCTGCGGCTGCTCGTCTTCGATTTTGAAGGGCAATTTTTATTTGAGGAAAAACGGGGTGAGCAAAAGGAACCGGAGAAAAACGGAAAAATTTTTTCGGGACAAAGCGACCCCTCCCATGCCTCCGCTTCTTCCCCAGAAGCTCCAGCGGCAAGGAGCGGGGAGCACGCGGAACCTGAATACAACGGAACGATCGGCCTGACGTATTTTCTGGACGGCAAAAAGGATTGAAGGCTATGGACGGCAACGGAATGGATACGGAAGCTGGGCGCATTGACGTCGTGTCTTGCGGCATCGGCTTTCCGAAGGACGCCGAAACGCTGGGGCTGATCGGACGGGCGGACGTGGTGTATGGTTCTCGGGCGCTGCTGGCCGCGTGCCCTGTAGAGGCCCGCTTGACCCGGATCATCGGCGCGAAAGCCCGTGAGGATGCGGCGGACGCCCTCACCCTGTGCCGGGTCGGGCGGCATGTCGTGGTATTGGCCTCGGGAGATGCGCTGTACCATGGGTTCGGCGGTACGCTTTCCGGCATGGCCCACCCCGATGACACTATTGTGTATCATCCCGGCATTACCGCTTTTCAGGCGCTGTTTCACCGGCTCGGCCTGCCTTGGCAGGACGCCCGCCTGTTCAGCGCCCACTCCGGCGAAGCCTTGCCCGCCCGTGCCATTGCCGAAGCCCCGCTTTCCGTCGCCTATGCCGGAAGCCGCTACCCCGCCCATGCTATCTCGCAGGCCGTGCTCAAACTCCATCCCGCGTCCGCCGGGCGCGCCGCCGTCATCGCCGAACGGCTCGGCTCGCCCGAAGAACGCCTCTTTTCAGGCCCGCTGGCGGATCTGGCCCGCACGGAATGCGGCCCCACGTCCATCCTGCTTCTGCTCCCGACCCCTTGGCACTGCGTCCCTCATACCGTCGCCCGGATTGCTCACGATGCGCGTCCCGATTCCGGCATTCACGAAGGTTCCCCCATATCCCACAGCATCCCCGCGCCGATACTCACCCTTGGGTTCCCGGAAGAAGACTACGAACGCGAGAACAACCTGATTACCGCCTCCGATGTGCGGGCGGTGATCCTGTCGCGGCTGCGGCTTCCGGCATGGGGCACGCTGTGGGACATCGGGGCCGGAAGCGGTTCCGTGGGGCTCGAAGCCGCCGGACTGCGGCCCAACCTCAACGTCGTCGGCATTGAGCGCAAACCCGAACGCGGCGCGATCATCAAGCGTAACCGCGCCCGTCTGGGCGTCTCCAATTATACGCTCCACATCGGCGACGCCCTTGAACTCATCCATGCCTCATCCGTAGACAACCGCCTTTCCTCTCCATACGGCGGAACTCCCGCCGCGCAGCCTCCCCACCAGTCAGAAGCCTTGGGAAAGAGAGGGGATGGGGGGCCGGGGAATGGGGAGATAAGAAGCCTTCTTCAGAAGGGTTTCCTCTCCCCTTCCCCCGGCGGCTCCGCCCCTTCCCTCCCTCCCCCTGATCGCGTCTTCATCGGCGGAGGCGGGCGGGACTTGCCGGAGCTGCTGGCGGCGTGCATGGAAAGAATGCCTCCGGGAGGCATCATGGCGGCGAGCGCGGTGACGCTCGAAAGTTTCCATGCCCTGTCCGCATGGTCTCCCGACCGGAGGACCGGCCTGTGCAGCCTCAACATCGCCCACGAGCAATCCATTGCCGGGACGAGCCACCATTTGAAGCAACAGAACACCATCTACCTGTTTACGTTCCAGAAAGAGATAACGTCATGAACACTCCTCTCGTCGAATTCGTCGGCGCCGGACCGGGCGCGGAAGACCTCATCACCCTGCGCGGCCTGCGTGCGCTGGAACAGGCCGACCTCGTGGTGTACGCCGGGTCGCTGGTCAATCCCGGGCACCTCAAGCGCTGCAAGCCCGACTGCGAATGCAGGGACAGCGCCGCCATGAACCTTAGGGAGCAGGTCGCCGCCATGAGCGAAGCCGCCCTCGCCGGAAAGCGCGTCGTCCGCCTGCACACCGGAGATCCGGCCATGTACGGCGCGATCAATGAGCAGATCCGCGCTCTTGCCGAAAAAGGCATCGCTTCGCGCATCGTCCCCGGCGTGAGCAGCGTCTTCGGCGCGGCGGCGGCTCTCGGCTGCGAACTCACCTGTCCCGACGTGAGCCAAAGCGTCGTGCTCACCCGCACCCCCGGGCGCACTCCCATGCCCAAGGGCGAAAACGCGGCGGCCTTCGCACGGACCGGAGCGACGCTGGTCTTCTTCCTCAGTACCGGAAAGATTGACGATCTGATGACTGTTCTCATGGGAGAGGGGGGCCTGTCCCCGGATACTCCGGCGGCGGTCGTTTACCGTGCGACATGGCCTGACGAACGCATCCTCCAGGGCACGGTGTCCGACATCGCACGCAAGGTCGAAGAGGCGGGTTTCGGACGGCAGGCGCTCATTTTCGTGGGCCGGGCGCTGGATGCCCAAGACGGCGCATCACGGCTTTATGGCGCTGACTTTTCACATGGTTACAGAAACCACCTTGCCAACGAAGCCTTTGACGGGCGCTGTGCCCTGTATGCCTTTACCGACAAGGGGGTTGTCCGCGCCAAGGAAATCGCCGCCGGACTCGGACTGCCCGCGGTAATCCACTCCACGCGTCCCACAGGCGCGCCGGACGTCGTCCATACGCCGGGGGAAACCTTTGACGCGACCCTGTCCGCCAACTGGAGGCAGTTCGACGCGCATATCTTCATCAGCGCGACCGGCATAGCCGTGCGCAAGATTGCTCCGCTGCTCAGGGATAAGACCAGCGATCCCGCCGTATTGTCATGTTCAGAAAGCGGCAGCCACGTGGTCGGCCTCACGTCGGGGCATCTCGGGGGCGCGAACCGCCTCGCCCGGCGCGTAGCCCGCGTCACCGGCGGGCAGGCCGTGATCAGCACCGCTACGGACGTAAACGGCCTCCCAGCCTTTGACGAGGCCGCCGCCCAAGAACATGCGCGCATCCTCAATACCGACGCCATCCGCAGCCTCAACGCCGCTCTGCTCTCCGGAGAACCGATCGCTTTCTGCGGCCCCCGCACGGTGTTCGACCGCCATTTCGCCGGGACGGACCAAGTTATCTACACAGACAGCCCGGAAGCGGTTACCGCTCGCCATGCCGTGCTCTGGGATGCCGAAGGCACGGTGCCCGAAGAGGTACAGCACCTTGACATCACGGGCAAATCCTTTGTTCTCGGCGTGGGTTGCCGTCGTGGGGTCGAGCCCTTGGAACTGCGGCTCATCGCGGAAGGCCATCTCTCCGATCTCGGTTTGCGGCCTGGACACATCGCCGCCATCGCCTCGTGCGACGTGAAAGCCGATGAGCCCGCCATCCTCGAATTGGGCGAAAAGTGGCAGGTGCCCGTCGAGTTCCACGCCGCCGCCCGGCTTGATGCCGTGCCCGTGCCCACGCCCTCGGCCAAAGTCCGTGAAAAGGTCGGCACCGCTTCGGTGAGCGAGGCCGCGTGCCTGCTTTCCGCCGGATACGGCTCAATCCCCCAGCCCACACTGTACGCCCCGAAAGCCGCCTTTGGAGACGTCACGCTGGCGCTGGCCCGCCTGCCGCACCTCTCCGCACCCAAGGCTACTCGCGGACAGATCGTGGTTGTGGGGCTCGGCTCCGGCGTTCCCGAGCAGATCACGCCCGAGGTGGATGCCGCGCTCAGGCATTGCGACACGGTGGCAGGATACAGCAATTACGTTGATTTCATTCGTGATCGCATCATCGGAAAACCAATCATCCAGAACGGCATGATGGGCGAGGTGGCGCGGTGCCGGGCCACGCTCGAAGCCGCAGCAGCCGGGCAGGAGGTCTGCATGGTCTGCTCCGGCGACCCCGGCATTCTGGCGATGGCGGGGCTGCTGTTCGAACTGCGGGCCCGGGAGCCGGAATTCGCAGACATCCCGATCCGGGTCCTGCCGGGCATCACGGCGGCGAACATCGCGGCGGCTTCGCTCGGAGCGCCGCTCCAGAACGGTTTTTCGCTGGTGAGCCTTTCCGATTTGCTTGTCCCTTCGGACGAAGTGCGGCAAAATCTCCGGGCCGTGGCGCAGTCGGCCCTGCCGGTGACGCTCTACAATCCCGCCGGGCGCAAACGGCGGCATCTGCTCACGGAAGCGCTCGACATTTTCAGGGAACAGCGCGGAGGCGACGTATTGTGCGCCTATGTCCGACATGCTGGACGGCCTCAGGAGGCCAAATGGATCGGCAGGCTCGACGATTTCCCCGCCGACGAGGTGGATATGTCCACCCTCGTCATCATCGGCGGCCCGCGCACGATCACGGACGCCGGGGCCATGTACGAGGCGCGGGGGTATGTTGAGAAGTATATGGAGTAGGTTTGGGTTAGGGAGAAGAACCCTTCTGAAGAAGAGCTTCCCCTCCCTAAAACCCCATCCCCTCTCTCCCAAGACTTTTGCGTGTATTGAATCCCTGTTGGAAAGCCTTTTCGAGGCATCGGGAAACGGGAACAGCCTATGCAACATACGACATTCCACGCCTTCTGCATCGCCGCGCCCCGTTCGGGCGAGGGCAAGACCACGGCGAGCATCGCGCTCATGCGGGCCCTTGCCCGGCGCGGCCTGCGGGTGCAGGGGTTCAAATGCGGGCCGGACTACATCGATCCTACCTTCCATGCTCAAGCCACCGGGCTGCCCGCCTGCAATCTCGATACGTGGATGATGGGCCGTGATGGTGTCCGGGCGCTGTGGGACAGCCGCGCGCATGACGCCGACGCCGCCGTCTGCGAGGGCGTCATGGGGCTTTTCGACAGCCGCGATCCCGGCGATCCGGCGGGTGGCACGGCCGATTGCGCCCGCGCCCTCGGCCTTCCGGTCGTACTCGTGTTCAACGGCAGGGGGATGGCGGGTTCCGTGGCCGCGCTCGTTGCCGGGTTCCAGCTTCATGCCGTGCGCATGGGCGTCCGCCTCGTCGGAGCCATTGCCAACAATGTGGGAAGCCCCCGCCATGCGGACATACTGCGCCAGGCACTGGAGCGCGCCAACCTTCCGCCGCTGCTCGGCGCGCTGCCCCGGCGTGAGGAATGGCGGCTCCCCGAACGCCAGCTCGGGCTCCTCCCCTCGGAAGAGGCCGGGACCACCGCCGCATGGCTCGACGCGCTAGCGGAGATGGCGGAACAGCATCTCGACATTGATCGCCTTCTCGCGCTGACCACGTCGAAGCGCCCGGAAGCGCCCGCGCCGTTGCCTTCGGAGAACGTCCGGCCCCGGCGTATGGGCATCGCCAAAGACAAGGCCTTTTGCTTCTATTATGAGGAAAACGAACGCGTTTTACGTTCGCAGGGATGGGAACCCGTTCCCTTTTCCCCGCTCGCGGATACGGCCTTGCCGATCGGCATTGAGGCGTTGTACCTCGGCGGGGGCTATCCCGAAGTCTTTGCCCGCGAGCTGTCCAGAAACGCCGCCATGCGGGAAAACATCCGGGACTTCGCGGCACGGGGCGGAGAAATATATGCGGAATGCGGCGGCTACATGTATCTTTGCACCACGCTCGAAGCCTCCGAAGAGGCCGGGGGCACGCGGGACGACCGCCGCATCTGGCCCATGTGCGGCGTTATCGATGCCACGGCGCGCATGGGCGGGCGCATCCGTTCCCTTGGGTACCGGGAAGCCTCCATGCTCTCCGGCGCGCCCTTCGGCTTGCGGCACGAAACCTTCCGAGGACACGAATTTCACTGGTCCGACATCGAGTTGCACCGCGACTATCCGCCCCTGTACGAAGTCCGCACCCGCTCAGGCGTCGAAAAAGCCGGGGTAGCCTTCGGCAACGTCAGAGCCGGGTATGTCCATCTCTATTGGGGAAATGAGGGGCATGCCGAGGAAGGCCAAGCCCCCAAAAGCGGGAAAACTTCTTCGGAAGGATTTTCCTCCCCTCGGCCCACCTCCCCCTCCGGTCAGGTCATCCTCCTGAACGGGCCGTCGAGCGCGGGAAAGACCACACTTTCCCAAGCATTGCAAACGCGGCTCCACGCGGCTTACGGGTTGTGCTGCATGACCCTTTCCATCGATCAGCTGCTGAGGGCGAGCACGGGGGGATACGGGTCCGTACTGGCGGGACTCGCGCAAACGGGCCTGCCGCTCATCGAAACTTTCCATGCCAGCGTCGCGGCGGCGGCAAAAGCGGGCGCGTGGGTCATCGTGGACCACGTCATCGGCGAAGATCCGGGCTGGATTGAAGACCTGATCGAGCGATTGGCCGGCGTTTCCATCCTGTCCGTGCAGGTCACTTGCGACGCCAAGGAATTGCAGCGCCGCGAGTCCCTGCGTACGGATCGCACGCCGGACTGGAAGCACGCCGAACGTCAGGCGCGTTCCATCCATGTGCCGCTCCCCGGCCAGATGACCGTGGATACCACCCGCACCGATCCCGAAACTTGCGCGGCCTGCATCCTTGAGGCCTTGTTTATGGAAAGCAACATACCAATCTGATGGCTTGAATCGGCGAACGGCCTCGGCCCGCCTCGGCGGGAACATATGCACAAGTCCGGGAAAGCAGGCAGGACGTCCGTCTGGGAATATTTTTCAAAAACTATGTGTCATTTCTGCATAAAAACCATTGGCTCTGCCAGAGTACACGGTTGATGCTTCCTTTCTTAACATTCCAAAGAGACAGCCAAAAAATGCCTCGACCATGACGCTCACCAACGGGAAAACTGGAGAAAAAAGCTCCCTTTTCACCCTGTTGCGGAGATGAAACGAACGCATCCCATGACGGAGCCAAAACATTCAAGGGCCGATGCCCTCACGCTTTGGGGGAAACCTCCCGGGCAAGTACAGAAAGAGGAATCGTTATGAAACCCGAAGCCCACGGCGGCGACTTGCTGCGCATGGCGGCTACAGCCGGACGCGATCCGGCCTCCTTGCTGGATTTCAGCGTGAACGTGCGGCCCGAAGGCCCGCCGGAGTTCATCCGTGCCGCGCTGTTCCGGGCCATGACCGCACTCGCGGCCTATCCTTCCCCCCATGCCGAGGAAGCCATGCTCGCGGCGGCCCGGCATCATGGGATGGACGCCTCCCGCTTCGTCTTCGGAAGCGGCAGCAACGAGCTCATCCACGCGCTTGCCCGCGTACTCCGCAAGCGCGGCGTGCCTTCCGTGCGCGTCGTCGAGCCCGCATTCAGCGAATACGCCATAGCCTGCCGCCTCGCCGGGATAAAGGCCATCCCCGTATGGGGAGGCATCATTGAAAAAAATCAATGTGTTCCGACAACAGATACGGGAAAGGATGAAGCCGTCCCCACGCGGGATCTGCTCGACGCGCTCACCGATACCCCCGAGGGATCGGCGGTCTTCCTTGCCAATCCCGGCAACCCTTCGGGGTTGTTCCGTACTCCAGAGGAATGCCTGCGCCTCATGTCCTCGCGCTCCGATCTCCTTTGGATCATTGATGAAGCGTTTGTCGAATACGCCGGGACGGAAACGGAGGCTTCCGTACTGCAACGGCTTCCGAAAAACGGCATTGTCCTGCGCTCGCTGACCAAATTCCATGCCGTTCCGGGCGTACGCCTCGGATATCTCGCCGCCGATGCGGAGCTGGCGCAGGCCATCCGGGACGAGCTGCCCGCGTGGAGCGTCAACGCCTTCGCGCTGGTCGCCGCGCAAGCCGTCTTCGCGGATACCTCGGACTTCGCGGCACAAACCCGCGCCGAGAACGCCGAACGCCGCGCGGATCTCGCCGCCGCCCTGTCGTCCCTGCCGGGAATCGAGGTTTACCCGTCAGCCGCCAACTACGTTCTGTTCCGCTGGCCCGGCGCGCCCCGCAATCTGCTCGGCATCCTCCTCAAACGCTTCGGCATCGCCGTCCGCGACTGCTCCAACTACCACGGGCTCAAAGACGGCTCATGGTTCCGTGCCGCCGTCCGCTTTCCCGAAGACCACCGCCGCCTTGCCGAAGCCCTCTCCGCAATCCGGGAAACGACGCATGGGGTTTCCTCCTCCCCGCTCCCCGAAACCCCGGCTTCACCCGAATCCGGCAACAAGGATTCAATAAACATAAAAGTCTTAGGAAGAGGAGGGATGGGGGCCTGGGGGAAGGGAGGAGAAAGCCCTTCTCCAGAAGGGTTTCTCCTCCCTTCCCCCGGCATTTCCCGCCGCCCTCCCCGCCATACCCCGGCCCTCATGCTGCAGGGCACCTCCTCCAACGCGGGCAAGAGTATCCTCGCGGCGGCCTACTGCCGCATCTTCCGGCAAGACGGCTACAGCGTCGCCCCCTTCAAAGCGCAGAACATGTCGCTGAACTCGGGCGTCACGGCGGCGGGCGACGAAATGGGCCGCGCCCAGATCGTGCAGGCGCAGGCCGCCCTCGTCGACCCGGACGCCCGCATGAACCCCATCCTGCTCAAGCCGCACTCCGATACAGGATCGCAGGTCGTCGTCCTTGGGCAACCCATCGGGCACATGGGCGTCCTCGACTACTTCAAGAAAAAAAAGGAATTATGGAAGACCGTCACCGAAGCCTACGACAGCCTCGCCGCCGACCATGACGTCATGGTGCTCGAAGGCGCGGGCAGCCCCGGCGAAATCAACCTCAAGGAGCACGATGTCGTCAACATGCGCATGGCCGAACATGCGCGGGCTTCCGTGCTGCTCGTCGGAGACATCGACCGGGGCGGGGTCTACGCCTCCTTCCTCGGAACGTGGATGACCTTCACCGACGCCGAACGCCGCCTGCTCACCGGCTATATCGTCAACCGGTTCCGGGGGGACGCCTCCCTGCTCGGCCCGGCCCACGAATACCTGCTCGACCATACGGGAACTCCCGTGCTCGGCACCATTCCTTATATACGCGACCTCAACATTCCCGAAGAAGACATGGCGGGCTTCTCATGGGGACACACCGACTGCGGGGAAAAAAAGGCGGGGACACTGGACATCGCCGTGGTCATGCT